>JGI994J12354_10001676_pt1 | contig 22330 bp, 11 predicted proteins | sample IntmicLarv3ML3BL_FD_12354 | JGI IMG/M metagenome (IMG submission 12354) | reverse complement strand
GATAAAATCACCCACACGCTGCATGGAAACAACCCGGAGACCGTGACAGCGTACAGCAGCTTTGATAAGGATATCGTCTACACTGTGGTGTTTTCCCCCGATGCGGAGGATGTGATTCACTATACGATTCACACGGCTTCCGCCGAAGATAAGTATTCGTTTCATGAATACAAGAGCAAGGGCTTTATCGGCGACGGAGAAGAAATCGCTCTGCGCGCGCTGAGCTATATTGATCACAGCTTTACGAAGATATGGAATGATAACAACTGGAGCGAACGTCCCCAAACCGCGAGCTTCCAACTGGAAGTGCAGGACAATGCCCATCCCGATGTATGGACTCCGGTCTCGGGAGCTGATTATATTTATCCCCTTCCGAATACCAACGACAGAACACAGAGCCATACCTTTGCGCACCTGCCCTCCTTCGACGGCAATATGGAGCCTTTGAATTACCGTGTGCGGGAAATAGAGGATATTACAGACAAATATGTGGTGACCTACGACACGGATGGCGGCGAAAACACCACTATCACGAATACGCGCAAAACGTCCATCACGATTGATAAAGAATGGCGGGACGCGGGTGCGCCCGATGCGAGGCCGAGCGCAGATACTTGGAAAGACGGGCTCACTTTAAAGAGAACCGCGCCAGATGGAACCGTTGAAACGGTGACCATCAGCAAGAGCGATATTACGATTTCGGACGATGATTCCCCGTCGTGGGAAACGGTTTTCAAAAACCTGCCCATGTATGATCCGAGCGGCAATCCGTATACCTACTATGTGGAGGAAAGCACCTCGGGCTGGGATCATAATGAAGACTTCGGCGATTACGCGACGGTGACAGAGAATGTCGGCGAGTATCGAGAAGAAGCAAAGGCTATTTATGATGGCGGCACCTCCACGAGCACCATTGAGGATACCATTCAATTCGTGTTCAATAAAGTTTGGAAAGACGGCGACGGCGAAAATCGCCCTGATTTAAAATTTGAGCTGTACCGCATGATGGTCAATCCCGACAACCCGGGTGCGGAACTGTCGGTTTCCACGGCATCCCCTGTATCGGGCATGGATAGCATGAATATTGTTTCAGAAGGGTTTGATTTTAGCAAACCGATTACCTATCAAGTCGGCGATAACGCGGATTTGCCGCGCTATGGTCCTGAAGGCCACATGTACATTTATTTCCTTGTAGAAAAATATGTCGGCGCGGCATCGGATTATGTGCAGGAACTTCAGGATGAGGATCCCTATCTGCTTAATGATAAAGCAATTACAAACCGCAAGCAGAAGACGGTTAACCCAACGGTTTCTAAGAAAATGAATGCCCGTGCCTTGCAGGACGTGAGGAAGGATGTCACCTTTGGGCTGGAGCGCAGATCACAAGGCGGGGAGTTTGAACCCGTTGAAGGCGCGAGCCTTACCATTGAAGGGTTTTCCGCTGAGAAGATGGAGCAGACAGGTGCGTTTAGCGGATATCCGGGATATGATCCTGATGGCTATCCTTACGAATACCGCGCCGTGGAGAAGAGCATCACCATTGGCGACGAAACAGGCGATATCCAGCCTGACGGCACTTTGACAGTTGCGGGACATACCTTTAAAATGACTGTTGATCCCGATACCGGCGAGATTGTGAACACGCTGATCGGCGAAACGGCAATTGGGATGAAGAAAACATGGGAGCCCGAATGGACAGATACGCAGAGCGAACCCTCGATTACCGTGATGCTTTATCGGGATGGCGAGCCCTATACGCTGTCGCCGCTGCCGAGCGTTGAGGGGCTGCAAATTACCGCGGATCAGAATGGCAGGGTTACCATTACCCGCACGGATCCTGATGTGAGCGCGGATTTTGATGTGCTGTTCACGGGTCTTCCCGGGTATGACGAGGGAGGCCGTCCCTATGAGTACACCCTGGGGGAAACGGCTTGCGCCGCGCCCTATGGGTTTGAAGATTTATCCTATAGTGAAGTAGAGGACGACCCCAATTACGGCACATACCATGTGGCGAATATACTGAACGTGTCGGGTGATAAAGAACGCCTTGCGTTTGATGTGAAAAAAATCTGGCTGGACGACGGCGATGCCGGCCATCGCGAGACGGTGACGGTGGGCCTGTTCTATGACGCGAATGAAGGCGAGGGCGAACCCGATTATCAGCCGATAGCGGATACGGAGTTTACCGTTTCCGAAGAAGAGATGTGGATGAAGCGGTACTTCTACATTCCGAAAGAAGACGGCGAGGCCGTCCCATATGATGTAAATGATCCGCGCTGGCAATATGAAAACTATGTTCTGCGCGAAACGAAGGTAGGCGGTGGAAGTGTCGGATACGCCAATGCCCCCGCGATGGCCGCGGGCAACGGTAACGTCACGGCAGAGTTCCACTACTATAAGGTTTCCCATAGCCGCGAAAATATAAATGCGGGTCAATTCACCATTACGAACCTGCGCGTCGGGACGCTCAGCGTTGTTATCAACAAGGAGTGGGCTATCGGAAAAACAACCGATCTCGATGTTGAATTTACGCTTTATAAAGCCGGTGCAGCTGTTACGCCCGCGCAAACGCTTCTTTGGGGTGAGAAGAGCGTTACCTTTGCCAATTTGGATAAATACGACAATCTGGGCGCTATTATTCCTTACAGCGCCGATGAAACAGGCCTGAAGAAGAGCACAGATACAATCTTCACGGGCTTTGCGGGCAGTGTTGCTGATGTGCCGGAGATTGGCAAAATTGTTAAATCCTTCAGTCTTGTAAGCCATGTGGTCGGCATGCCCTATCACAGCGGCGATGTCATGACTTATAACGCGAAAAACGCGCGAAGCGAATCCGGTGTTTTGAGCATTAATAAAGTATGGCGTGACGAGAAAGAGGGCTTTGCCACGCGTCCTGATATTGTATTTGAAGTAACGCGTAAAATTCCCGATGGCGAAGATCCGGATGATCCGACGCCTTCCGTTGATAAGAATTTTACCACCCAACGCAACTGGGATACCTCTCCCCACCATTGGTATTGGACGTGTGATTTCGGTACGCTGCCGCGCTACAACGCAAAGGGCTATGAATACGAATACCGTGTAACGGAGCAATTGAAGCAGGATATCTACTACACGCAGACGTATTACAACGGGGAAGAACAGCCTGTCGTCAATCCCGATGTCGCGCCAAAGTCATCTGAGGACATCTTCGAGCCGATGGGCGCGGCCGAATACGCGATTGCCACCTTTGATAAAGATACGCGCGGCACGGTGATCAACACGGTGCAAAGAAATTTGGATATCCCTGTGTTCAAATTGTGGGAGGCGGTGCCTGCCTGGTTTAGTGCCGCTGATTTGCCCGATGCAACCATTGAGCTGTACCGCATGACCGCCTTGGAAACGACGAAGGTTTATGATGCGGATCATTATGTCGCGAGCATCACGCTTGAAAATGGGGCGCCCGGCGATACCTTCACCGCCATGGATATGTACACGCCCTATGGTGTCCGCTATATGTATTATATACAGGAAGACGAATTAACGGGCTATGGTTCCAGCCATCATGATGCCAATTTTACCGTCACGAATACCTATATGGCGGACAACATGCCGAAGGTCTCCATTACGGTGACGAAGGATTGGGACTGGACAGCGATGGGGACTGATCAGACAGAGTACCCTTCCGTCACCTTCGAACTGTGGCAGAGTCTGGACGGCGCTATGTGCGGAGACACCTATTATAAGAAAGAAGCGATGGACGGAGGCGCGATTGCACAATGGCAGGAGCCCGCAAGCGTCACCTTTAGTGACTTGCCCTATTACGCGCCCGACGGCGAAACGCCTTTTGATTACATTGTAAAAGAAACGCCTGCCCTTGCAGGCTACGTCACCACGCCGAACGAGGAGCAGAATGTTGCCTTGGCGGGCAGCGGCGACAGCTACTCAGGCGCGGTCGCCTTTATGAACACGTACACCCCGGAGATGCAGGCAACCATTACCGCTACGAAGGTGTGGGCGGATTTGAACAACAAATTCGGTCTGCGCCCCACGCTTTCACAGGCCCAAGCCATGCTGAACTATGAGCTGTGGCGCAAGCTGCCCGGCGGGGCGGAGGATCGGAAAATGGCTGCTACGCCCGTCTGGACGGACGGCGGAGAGAACACTTGGATCTGTACGTTCACATTGAACGAGGACGCGCCCACCTATTCGACAGGTGGCGAAACATATCTCTACTATGTAAAAGAAACGCTTAAATCGCCCTATGATGTGCTTTATAAACCATCGCATACGGAGGCGCATCCGCTGACGTATACGAACACGCTGAAGACGGTGAAGGCATCCTTTACGAAAAAGTGGATTGATCAAAACGGTGATGACATTCCGCAGGGGCGATTGACGCCGATGCTGGATTTCGGCATGCCTGCCGAAATCGAATTCGCGCTTTATTCCGGCACGGATAACGAAAGCTTTACGCTCTACGATCCTGCAATAAAGCATATATATCCGATTGAGCAGTTGCTGGGCGGCGCCACCCATACTTTCAGCGAGGAGCTGCCTGAGTATGGCCTCAACGCTGAACATACAGCCGCCGTTTTAAATTATTATATGATTCGGGAAATCGACGATACCGCCGATTTCATTACCGTTCAAAATCCCGACTCCGTTACGAATAACCATGCCAATATTACCAACAAAATTTCTGTTCGCAAGCTGTATTTTGTGAAAAACTGGGAGGACGTGAATAATCAGGACGGCAAGCGACCGACATCGCTTGACATTAACGTGACACAGGCCGGGTTGCCTGCTGTGACCGCGACGGTGACACTTTCGAAAAACTCGACTTCCGGTGATCCAAGCCAAGAGGAAGGACATCCTGACCCCGAGGACGGCAAAGGCAACCGCTGGCGAGGAGAGCTGTGGCTGCCGGATACCCAGGCCGGAACAGTAGCCGAGGCAGCGAAATATGATGCTGAAGAACTTCTGACGGCAGCTGATACGCAAAACGGATACGAAGAGCAGCCCGCCAGAAAGGAACCTGTGGAAAACCCCACTTGGTTCTCCTTTACCAACAGCAGAGATGTGCAGCTTATTGATATCAGCGCGACAAAGAGCTGGAAGGGTGAAGTGACCGATACAATTCGCCCGCCATCAGTAAAGCTGCAATTGCAGGCCAGGGGTGTCGGTGAAGGCGATGATAAATGGAAGGCCGTTGAGGATGTTGAGAATCCGCAGGAGATATTCGGCAACAATACGGATGAGACATGGGCGGATGAAGCACTATGGACGGGTTTGCCCGCGTACATGCCTAAAGATGATCCGACAAAGCCTGCGGTGTTCAGACAATACCGCGTGGTGGAGATAGACGGATCGCTTGGCTACACGATGTCCTCCGTTTCTACCCCTCCCGATATTGATGATAGTACCGCTGAAGTCGCTATTGCGCTGACAAATACGATGGAAACCATTGACATCACAGGTACGAAGACATGGGATGACCAAGGCGATGCTTATGGACGGCGGCCGGAACCTGAAGATTTTGTGCTGACAGTCGGGAGCGCGGCGGGAAGCTTTGTCCCCGTGGCGGGGACTGATGCCAAGCAAATCAGCTGGTCTGAGAGTGGTAGTATCTGGACGTACACCATTCATAAGCTGCCGAAGTATGAGCTGGTCGGAAGTGATGTTCTTCTCGCGCGCTATACCGTAACAGAAACGGTGCCGATGCCGCAGTATGAATACACGACCCCCGCAACTGTTGAAGCGGTGGACGAGGACGGCACTGTGAAGGCGGCGAACTTTAAAAACGCGCTGAAAACGGCGCAAATCGCCGGTTCGAAAAATTGGATTGATGATGAGAACAAGTTCAATATTCGTCCGAAAGAGGAGACCGGCGCATGGCTGACGCTGAAAGTTTACTTTGGCGACGGGACTACGCTGATTGTTCCAAACACGCAGTACACCGTCGCATGGGCAAAGGGAAGCGGAGACAGCGAATGGGTGTATACCATTACGGGGCTGCCGCTGTATGATACTGCAGGCGATCCGGCGACCTATACCGTCGCGGAAGAGGTACCTGCGGGCTATACAGGCACGATTACAAGCAATACCGTTACGGCAGTCGAATCCGGAACCGCGCAGGTTGCCGCTTTTGAAAACGAGATCACACTCATTACGATTAAAGGCACAAAAACCTGGGTGGGTGATAACAGCGAGCCGGAGCTTTGGATTGAGGAGCTGGAACTGACTGTGTTCAACCAGTTCGGCAAAATGGAGGGCTGGGAGATTTCTTGGGACAAGAGGGGCGGAGATAAATGGGAATATACCATCAGCGGTTTACCGCGGTACATCCCGGGTTTAACGCCGAATGCCCCGCCTGTGAAAGCAGCCTACACGGTGCAGGAAGAGGATGACCACCGATACAGGCATGACCCCATAAGCAGACAGACCACGGGGACAGTGGATCAAGATAGCGGCAATGTAACGAACGCTGATTTTACAAACACGCTGGCAGTGGGCACGCTTAAGGGGACGAAGGTTTGGGAAGATAACAACAACGCGTTTGGCCTGCGGCCTGAAAATCTGGGCGAGCTTGAAATCAAGCTTTTCTATGGCGATACGGACGATGAAGTGCCGGCGAACCATTACCAAATCACATGGGAGCAGGATGCCGGTGATCCGAAGCAATGGAACTATACGATTAAGAACCTGCCGTGCTATGATGCCGATGATGAACTGGTAACCTATCGAATTGAAGAGGTATGCCCCTACGGATATGAAATGACAAGCGCACCGCCCGCTCCCATTAAGATGAAGGATACAGGGGATCAAACGATTGACCCGTTTGTCAATTCACTTGCCACCATTTCAATTGCAGGCAGGAAGATTTGGGACGACGGTTCGGATGCGAACGGCGTACGCCCCGGTACCGTTCAATTGGTCATCTATGCGGATGGGAACGAAATAAAGCCATCGCCGATCTTGCAATGGACGGATACGGATACGGATATTTGGAACTTCAGCGCTGACGGCCTGCCGATGTATTGGCCCGGCGGAACGAAACCCGCGGTTTACACAGTTGAAGAGAAGGATAGCGGCGTGCAGTATGTTGTCAGCTATTCCGATACGTATGACACCGATCCTGTAACCGGGAACATCAGCGGCTTGGATGTAACGAATACGATCATGTGCGAGTTGGCCATTGAAAACTTAACGGTGAATCAGGCAAAACCCGGCCATACCAACGCGGGCGGCTTTGTGGCGGTGAACACGATTTCCGTTGCCGAACGTGAGCATGGGGATTATGTAAACAAGGGTCTGTATGTATTTTGGAAGGCGGAGGAATACTGGAAACCGAGCCACGCGCTTTCTGTTACCTACTTGCCCAGAACGGGTGGCGGAGTTAAAACCATTCACTTCACCATGGAAGATTTAGGCCCGCTTAAGGAGGTATTCCCCGAGGCGACGCTTACTGAAGTGCAGGGCGGTTATGAGCTGCTTCTTTCCAGAGATTTCTTAACCATGCCGATCAGAACGGATGTGCAGGTGAAATTTTTACCGACCATTGCGGTATTGAACACCACAGGGAGAAAAGCCGGGGGCGCATTTGTATCCGCATACATGGTGGCATCCTCCGCGGCGCTATCAACAGCGCCTGCTACGGGAGGCGAGGTAAGCGTAGAAGGCGGCCATTGGGATAAACGGGAAGATGGCGTTGCCGATCGCTACGTAGAGCAAACAGTGTATGGGAAAGCGGCAAATGGCTATATTGTGGATTTCAAGAACCTTTCCCTCAGCATACCGAATGGGGTGCGTGCCCCGGGTCAGGGCGTGCGGCTGAACCCAAAGGCGGACGGAAGCTTTGTTGTCAGTTTATCAACGCCGCTTGGGGGAGAAACCCCCACCGTGACCGTGCGCGGCAAGGTTGAAGTGCTGCAGCGCAACGCGAAAGGCGAACCGCTAAGCGTCAGTGTTTATATTGATGATATGCCCTGTCCGATGGATGTAGGCATCAACTTTATTCGCTCAGGCGAGCCGGGCGACACCGACGACACGCCGCAAACAGGAGATACGAGCGCAATTGAACTGTATTGCGCGCTGATGCTTTTAGGCTGCGCTATGACGCTCTTCGGCATTGAACTGTTGCGAAAGAAAAGATTATACAGGTAAATAAAAAACGGGCGCTTCGCGCCCGTTTTTTAGCGCGTCGACAAAGTCGACGCTTTCGAACGAATGCCAGCATTCGTTCGAGAATTTCCTCTCTGCACTGCAAAACCTTCGATTTTGCGGTCGTTTGTTCGGGCAAGGTAAGAATTCCTGCGGAATTCTACGAAAAACACCGCGCATGTCGCTGTTTTTCGAACAGATATCGGAGGGTTTGACCCTCCGATACCTCCCAGGGTTTGTTGATGGCCTGAAAAAGGGTGCGGAAGCGCCCGTTTTTATTGGAGATTTTTTCATGGTTTTACATCCTTTGATGGGTTGACAGGGTACATGATGAGGGTATAATGAATAGGACATGACTTACAGAATTGTTTTATGGGAGAGGATACCAATGAGCGAAATCAAAGTGACACTCAGAAAAGATTTGAAGAAGAAGCCGCAGGATGAAGGAAAACTGGGATTTGGCCAGTATTTTACCGACCATATGTTTTTGCTGAAATACGAGGCGGGAAAAGGCTGGTACGACGCGGAAGTGAAGCCCTACGGCCCTTTTGAAATGGATCCCGCATCGATGGTGTTTCATTACGGGCAGGAAATTTTCGAAGGCGCGAAGTGCTATCGCCGTGAGGACGGCGGATTGCAGCTCTTTCGGATTAAAGATAACTTCGCGCGCATGTCCGATTCGGCGGAGCGCCTGAGCATGCCGCGGCTTGATGAAGCGTTATGCCTTGAAGGGCTTAAAAAGCTGTTGGAAATAGATAAGGATTGGGTACCATCCGCCCCCGGAACGAGCCTCTACATTCGTCCCACCTTGATCGCGACGGAGGCAAAATTGGGTGTGCATGCCTCCCATACCTATCTGTTCTTCATTATCCTTTCTCCTGTGGGCGCGTACTATGCCGCGGGGCTGAAGCCGGTGGATATTTACGTGGAGGATACTTATGTGCGCGCGGTGCGCGGCGGCCTCGGCGAAGCGAAGGCGGGCGGCAATTACGCCGCTTCCATTCTGGCGAGCGAAACGGCGCAGAAGAAGGGCTATTCCCAAGTGCTGTGGCTGGACGGGGTGGAGCATAAGTATGTGGAAGAAGTGGGCGCGATGAACATCATGTTCGCCTACGATAAAAAGCTGGTGACCCCTGCCCTGACAGGCGGTCTCCTGTCGGGCATCACGCGGCGCAGCATTCTCACCCTTGCCGAGGAAATGGGCTACGAGGTGGAAGAAAAGCGGATTTCCATTGAAGAAGCTTTCAGGGACGTTCAATCCGACGCGATTAAAGAGGTGTTCGGCACAGGCACGGCAGCGGTGGTATCGCCTGTTGGAAAGCTGTGCTGGAAGGGCGAAACGGTGACAGTCGGCGATGGCGGCATTGGCGCGCTGAGCCAAAAGCTTTATGATACTTTGACGGGCATTCAACTTGGAAAGATTCAGGATACCCACCACTGGATAGAGAAGCTCTCATAATTTTTTGTTTTTACGGAGGATCCATGCTTAGAGAAGCGACCATCAGCACCCTTCATTGGTGCGAAAAGACAATGAGTGTCCTAAAGGAGCAGCAGTTGATAGCACTGGAAAATTGGATTGACCAGTGCCCTTCCTATGCCCTTTTTGACGAAGGGTGCCGCTTGGAGGATACGCAGCTTTGGTGGGATCTTTCTTTTTACGCGGGGGAAGGGTATGCGCCCGAACAGCTTTTTGAAGTGAAACGGATGCGCGATATTGTTTTAGGCCGCATGGAAGAAGAAATTGATCTGGTTTCGGTAACGGAGCACATGCTGCTTGAAAGGATGCTCTTGTTCGAAGGCGAAGCGGAATTGATCGAATGGGAGGAAATCAGCGCTGCGCAGGCATTGGTGGCAAGGCTCTGGTGCAGTCTCACAAAGCAGGGAGATAGCTTCTACATCCGTTTGCCCAAAGCTTTGCAAATGCCAATGCTTGAATGGATGAACAGCGATAAGCATTCCCTTATTCGGGAAAGTCTTTTCGGCTTTGATGCGACGATACACGGGCTTTTGTATATTGCGGGCTTTTTACACGCGGGGCAGCCGATCGATCATTTTTTAAATGATGTCGTTCAAAGGCGGGATTCCTTATCCAGGCTGCTTGCCAGGCGGTATCTTTGCGCGGCGTTTGATTATATGATTGATTCAAAGGGTGAAATGATACTCCTGCATCCGGGGCTTGCCGATCCCGAGCATTTGCTTTGCCAGCTGAAGGATGAGGGTGTCTATTCCATGGAGCTGGATCAGAATATGATGCTGGGCGGCATGAACGGTGTTTTCCCAGAGGAATTGCCCCTTTTTGATTTGATGTGCGGCGCGCTGCAGGGTGCGCTGCGCCCTGAGTATACGCCTGAGGATGCGGCGATTGATTTGCGGCTTTTGGCAAAACAGGGCGTGAACTACGATGAAATGCAGGAAGTGCTGTGCGCTATGCTGACGGGTCTTCCCACAAGGGATATGCTGGCGCTGCTTAGGCGTATCAACGCGGAAACCCCGCTGTGGGTAGGGCTGAGAAGCAAATTGAGGCACTAGAATGAAGCTGTACGAACTGACGGTGCTTGAAAATGTACTGCCCATGCGGGCGGATAAATATTTAAAAAAAGCACTTCCTGAACTGCCTGAAACGGCAGTTCGGGAAGCGTTTTCACGCAAAGATGTGAAGATGAACGGCGTGCGTATTAAAGCCGATACACAGGTGGTGCCTAACGCTGTGATACAGGTGTATACAGCCTATGAAAAAAAAGAAACGCTGAAAATTGTTCATGAGGATGAGAATATTCTCTTGCTTGACAAGCCCAGGGGAATCAGTGTGCATGCCGATGAGGGCGGAGGCGTGACCATACTGGAGATGGCGCAAAATTATTTGAAAGGCGAAACGGTGTTTTTATGCCATCGGCTGGATAACAAAACATCAGGGCTGCTGCTGTTGTGCAAGGATGCGGAATCGGAAAGCCTGCTTCGGGAGGCGTTTTATGATAGAACCATGGGAAAGGAATACACTTGCCTTGTGAAGGGTATCTTAAAGCCCAATGCAGCCGTTAAGGAGGCATATCTGATTAAAAATGCCGCTGAAAGCAAGGTGCGCGTAATTACGAAAGCGACTCCGGAGGCACAGAAAATCATAACGGGCTATCGGGTGCTGGAAGAAGGCGCGGTATCCCGCGTACAGGTGGAATTAATAACAGGGCGCACCCATCAAATCAGGGCGCATATGGCGTTTTTGGGGCATCCCATACTGGGGGATGATTTATATGGCGATCGCGCCTTTAACAAAGCGCAAAAGGCAAAGCGGCTTATGCTTTGCGCCAGTCGATTAACTTTTCACGTGGGCGGAAAGCTTTCCTATTTGGAAGGGAAAAGCTTTGCCATAGAAGTACCTTTTTGATGAACGCTCTTCGCACCGTTCACTTTTCACCATTGAAGCTTTCAAACAGATCCTGCAAATAGACATACCGTTCCATGGCCTCAAGCAGCGCTTGCTCTGCCTCTGCCTGTTTTTGCATCAGCTCCTCGACCTTGACATAATCGCTGCTGTGTTTTTCAATATCGGCGGCAATGCTGTCGAGGGAGGCTTCCAAATCGGCGATTTGCTGTTCGATGATTTCATAATCGCGCTGCTCCTTAAAGGTGAAGCGCTTTTTCTCTTGCGGCTTTGATGGTTCGCGAGATTTTGGCGCTTTGGTTTCTGCGGGCGGTTCTTTTTCCGATAAAGTAAGGCGGTATTGTTCGTAGCCGCCTTCGTAGGGCGTAAGGCTGCCTGATTCCAGGGCGAAAAGCCGCCTTGTGACCCTGTCTAAAAAGTAACGGTCATGGGTGACGGTGATCACAGCGCCTTGGAAGGAATCCAGATAATCTTCCAACACGGTGAGGGTTTCAATATCCAGATCGTTCGTGGGCTCATCCAAAAGAAGGACGTTAGGCGCGGTTAGGAGCACTTGAAGAAGGTACAAGCGCCGCTTTTCACCGCCGGATAGACGGGATACCTGCTGGTTGTGCATATGGGAGGGAAAGAGGAAGCGCTCCAGCATCTGCCCGGCCGTCAAATCGCCATCCGGGGTATAGATGCGGGGGGCGACGTTGCGGGCGGCATCGATGAGCTTCATGCTTTCATCCATTTTGGGGAAATGTTGGGCGAAGTAACCGAAGCGAAGGGTTTCACCGCGCTCGATGATGCCGCTGTCCGGTGTTATCTCGCCCATGAGCAGCTTCAAGAGGGTGGTTTTGCCTGTGCCGTTTTCGCCGATGATGCCGATACGGTCATCTCTTAAAAGCGTGTAGGAAAAATCCCGAATCAGCTCCTTGCCGCCGAGAGATTTATATACATGCTCGCAGGAGAGGATTTTTTTCCCGAGGCGGCTTGCCACCGATGCGATTTGGATGGGCGCGGCCTTTGTGCTTGCTAAAAGGCTGTCTTCCAAGGCTTCAAAGGCTTCAATTCGGCCTTTTGCTTTGGTGGAGCGAGCTTGAGCGCCACGCCTGATCCATTCCAGTTCGGTATGATACAGGCTTTGTTTTTTTCTCTGGGTGGCGGCCGCCATTTCCTCGCGTTGGGCTTTTTGTGTGAGATAACCTTCGTAATTGGTATTGTAGCTTTCGATTTTGCCGCCTGTAACTTCGATAATGCGATTGCAAACGCGGTCTAAAAAGTAACGGTCATGGGTGACCATGATGAGCGTACCGCGGTATTTGATTAAGAAGGTCTCCAGCCATTCAATCATGCCCGCGTCGATATGGTTTGTCGGTTCGTCCAACAAAAGCAGATCGCATGGGGTGATAATGGCGGCGGCAAGGGCGACGCGCCGCTGCTGTCCGCCCGAAAGGTGGCCGCAAAGAGCGGTTAAGTCGGTAAAGCCAAGGCGGGTTAAAATGGCTTTTGCTTCATATTCCTTGGTGGAATCAGCCATGCCACACATGGACAGCACCTGGGATATGATATCCGAATCCGGGTTCAATTGCGGCGCTTGGGTGAGATAGGAAACGGTGAGCCCGTTCTTCATGGCTATCATGCCGCTATCCGGTTTTTCGGTGCCGGCGATAAGCTTCAAAAGGGTGGTTTTGCCCGCGCCGTTCAAGCCGACCACGCCGACTTTTTCACCCTCCGTGACGGAAAGGGAAGCTTTTGCGAACAGCTCTTTTTCGCTGTAATGAAGCGTAACTTGCTCTAATGAGAATACTTGTGCCATGCTAAACCGCCTAAAATCATTTATTTGCCAATAAACAGTGTAACATAAAGCGCATAAGAAGGCTATGCATTTTAGCCATTATCTGCTAAAATAGGGGAAGAATGCGGAAGGAAAGGGAAGCGGTTTGATGGTACATGGCTTCACTTGGATTGAGATTGATTTAAATAAGCTGATTCAAAACTATAAAACGGCATTGTCCCTTGTGCGGGAAGGGACGCTTGTCACCTGCGTTTTAAAGGCCAACGCCTATGGCCATGGTATGAAGGAAGTGGCGTGCGCGCTGGAAAAGGCAGGCTGCAAGAGCTTTGCCGTCAGCGCGGCAGAAGAAGCCTTGGCACTTAGGAAGGCGGATATCAAGGGCGATATTTTGGTGATGGGCTCAAGCGAGGATGAACTATTGGATGAACTGGCGGACAGGGATATTGTGTTCTCCCTTTCCTCCTTGGAGCAGGCGAAAAAGATTATAAAGCCCAGCCGTGTGCATTTGAAGGCGGAAACGGGCTTCAATCGCCTCGGATTCGAAAAAATTGAAGACATGCAAGCGGTAATGGGCATGGAGAAGGTTCAAGTTGAAGGTTTGTTTTCGCACTTGGCGCTGATTGACGCGGCTCACGACCATGCCCAGCATGATAAGCTGATGGCAATGAATGAGGCGCTTGGCGGTATTGATGATGTGCATATCTGCGATTCCATCGGCATGGTGCGATACCCCGCCTTTCACCATTCAAGGGTGCGTATCGGCGCGTTCTTGTATGGTGTGAGACCCTTTCACAGCGAGGATATGCCTTTTGAATGCCATGAGACGTTGGCGCTTTATTCGACAGTCACCCGTGTTCATTTGGCGAAGAAGGGCGAATATGTGGGCTATGATGATTCCGCTCCCCTTGCGCGGGATACGCTAATTGCCACCATTCAGGCGGGCTATGGGGATGGCTATCCGCGCCGCATGGCGAAAAAGGCCGGTGTATGTATTCGCGGGCAGATGGCGCCTGTTTTATCCCTTGTTTGTATGGATCAAATGATGGCGGATATAACAGACTTGCAAGGTGTTCAGGTGGGTGACAGGGTGACGCTGCTCGGGAATGAAATACCGTATCTCACCTACGCGAATTGGGGAAACACAAACCGCAACGAGGCCATCGCGACGCTGTCGCAAAGGCCGAAGCGGATTTATTTGGAGGCGGAATGAAAGAAGCATTATCGGCCATCTATCGACACCTGCACGCAAATGCGGAGCTTTCGGGCAGCGAAACAAAGACGCGGGAGTACATTCTTAAAAAGCTGAATGAAATGGGAATCGAAGCCACTACCTATGAAGGGCAAAACGCTGTGGTGGGGCTGATTCGCGGCGGACACCCGGGCAAAACCATCGCCCTGCGCGCGGATATGGACGCGCTGCCGATTGAAGAGCAGAACGATATTCCTTTCAAATCGAAAACGGAGGGCGTTATGCACGCCTGCGGCCATGACGCGCACATGACCATCGCCCTGGGTGCGGCAAGAATACTAAACGAAAAAAAGGAAGGACTTCACGGCAATGTGAAACTCTTTTTTGAACCTCAGGAGGAATCGAAGGGCGGCGGCAAAGACATGGTGGCTGCCGGCTGCCTCATGAATCCAAAGGTGGATGCGGTGATTGGCTTGCACATGAATCCGGATTTCCCCGTGGGCACGGTATATACAAAGGCAGAAGCCGTATCCGGCTCCAGCACGGATATCCGCATCGATATTACGGGCAAGGCATGTCACGGCGCGTATCCCGAGCGGGGAATAGATGCCATTGTGGTTGGCGCTCAGGTGATATTGGCGTTTCAAACCTTAGTGAGCCGCAATATTTCGCCTTTTGACGCGGCGGTGTTGTCCATCGGCCAGATTGAGGGCGGCAAAGCGGCCAATGTGGTATGTGAAAACCTGCACCTGCACGGCACGCTGCGTACGCTCAAAAAAGAGGTGGAAGCGTTTATGCGGCAACGCATTGAAGAGGTGGTGGAGGGAGTTTGCAAAGCGAACCGCGCCACGGCGAAGGTGGTGTTTCGCGACAGCTACCAAAGTGTGTACAACGCCCCGCATCTGCACGATATTTTGGAAGCGTGCGTTAAAAAGGATCAGCTGATTATTCGCCCGCTCCCCAGCCTTGGGGTGGAAAGCTTCAGCTTCTTTATCCAAAACACACCCGGGCTGTATTACGATTTGGGCTGCGGCAAGGGAACGCCCATCCATACGGATACCTTCCAAATCGATGAGGATGTGCTTGAAATCGGTGTCAAATTGCAGGCGGAAATAGCGACGCGATTTTTGAACGGAGGGAAATAGAATGAGCAAGATTTTTATTTCGGCGGACATTGAGGGAACCTGCGGCATTATCAGCTGGCCTGAGACTTTGAAAAACAACGGCGAGTATGCTCCCTTTCAAAAGCGCATGACGGAGGAAGTAGGCGCGGCATGCCTGGGCGCAATGGCAGGCGGCGCGGATGAAGTTTTAATAAAAGACGCCCATGACAGCGCAGCCAACCTTTTAGCCGATGAATTGCCTGATTGCGCTTGCGTGTTCAGAGGCTGGGGAAGCGAACCGCTCATGATGATGCAAGGACTGGACGAAAGCTTTGACGGCGCCTTTTTAACAGGCTACCATTCAGGCGCATCCCTCGGCGGCAACCCCTTGGCACATACCATGAGCGGGCAGATTACCTATGTAAAAATCAACGGCGCTATGGCAACGGAAATGATGATCAGCACCTACGCGGCGGCCATGCTTCATGTGCCGTTATTGTTGGTGACGGGGGACGCGCGGCTCTGCGAGGAAGTGAAGCGATTGAGCCCGAACACCCTTACGGTAGCGGTATCGAAGGGCGTGGGCGCCGGCAGCATTGCCATGCACCCGAAAAAGGCGCAGGAGGAAATTGAAAAGACAGCCGAAAAAGCCATGAAGCTTGACAAAGCAAGCTGTTTGATTGCAATGCCGAAGAAATTCGATATCGAGGTGCGCTATCGGGAACACAACAAGGCGCGCTTCAACAGCTTCTATCCGGGCGTAAAAAAGGTGGATGAGCATACCATTGGCCTTGTTTGCGAGGATTACGCGGAAGCGCTGCGATTTTTCCATTTTTGCCTTTAGAATCATCTGAATCAACGGGAACGGAGGAAAGAGCAATGAGAAGCGGAAAAAGAGCTTTATTGGTCCTGCTGGTTCTGCTGCTGGGCATGCTGCCGTTTGGTGTTCAGGCGGATATCGTGCCGATGGATGAATCCCACTACTATGTGAAAGCGTTTGGGGATACGGGATTTGAAATAGTAATCCCATTCCCGTATATCAGGAGCGGGATGCAAATTGATGATCCGACACGCAAGAAAATGGTTCTTGTGACAGAGAAAATGGATGAAAGCCCGTATTTTTTAATTGAAGGAGCGCGGGACGAAGCTTACGTGAATTTGGAATTGAAGGACTTGACGGCAAAAGATGTTGATTGGTTCTTTTATGAAGAGGAAATCAGCGAAATGTCGTACAAAGAGGATATTGGCAACGGGCTGCCCGCTGTGGAAATTATCTGTATGGGCGATGACGGCATAAAATATACGTGGTATTGGGCAGGCATCCGCGAGGATTGGATGCTGCTGTTAAGCTTTTATCCCGGGACGCTGGAGGATAATCTCGATGTTTTGAACGAGCCCGCGCTGCAAATTTTTGACAGCATGATGGTACCGTTCCAAAGCTTTGAAAAAACTTCAGAAATTGTTATACCGAATACCACCATGCGGCTAACCTTGCCGGAAGGGTCGTTAGCGACGGTGGATCCTTATGTAGATGAAGGGAAAGTGGTCTATTTCATCATGGAGCCAAGCCCCGGACAGAACCGTTCCATCGCTATTGTAACGGTGATTGAAAAGCCGGAGCTCCTGGGAAAGACGCTGGATGAACTAAAGGGTGAAGAGCTGAATGAATTCGCGGGGCTCTTTGTTGTGGGAGCAGGCAATTTGCAGGCGGACTGGCTGCCGGGCGAGAATACGCCGGCTGTGCTGCTTTTTAAGGAAGGAGGCACGCCGACATTCTTTTACCAGCTGCTGACTTTGCAGGAGGGCTATGGCGTGAGCGTAATGGTAACGTGCGCGCCTGATTATTTTGAGCAGGCGCATTTGTTGACATGGATGAGCGCCTTCTTTCGTAATTTAGTGCTTGGCAAAGAAGAGGCGGCTTCCCTTGACGAACCGACGTTCATTGAGGAAGTGGATGGAGAAGCAATCGAAATAGCCATCCCATATGGCTATTATACAACTGTCAGCACGGATGAAAACGGCATGACGCAATACCTTGCCATTGATCCGACAGACATGCAAAAAAACTATTTGCTGATATTTGATCGCAGCGAGGAAGTCCGTGGTACGCGGTTGGGCGACTATGCAGATGATTTTGCGGCGATAGCAAAGCGCATGGAAGAAAGAGCGGGATCGGAGACGGTGTTGCCCACAGAAACGGAAGAGGGACTATTGGGCTTGCCGACGATCAAGCTGCAAACGCCGAGCAATACGATTATCAGCGCCCATGCCGTGCTTGGGGATTGCAAAATACAGGTGCTGCTGCAATCGTTCAGTGAACCGCTGACAGAGGCTGAAGTCGCAATGGTGTTTGACAGATTGCATTTTCTTCAAGAGCGAGAGTAGCCGGCTTGCATCCATTCTGCGAATGGTGTATAATATTATGCGGGTCGCATTTTGTCCCGGTGGGGCGAAATGAACCCGCATTTTGAATGATTGGGGTGAGGGACTTGCAAGAGGATTTTCTGAGATTAATGCAGACCCTCGCGCCGGATTTGGCGGAGGAAATGAGCCGCCGCGCCCTTGTATTGGAGCGGATCGCTGCGTTGCAGCCCGTTGGAAGGCGGCAGCTTGCCGCCCGTTTGAACATGCCCGAACGGGAGGTGCGTGCCCTGGCAGCGGCGCTGAAGGAAGAAGGTTTCATCAGCCTTAACGCATCGGGGATGACGCTTGAAGAAAAGGCCAATGGCGTTTTGTCAGGCGCGAGGGAGTTCAGCCGCGCCATGCGCGGATTGACCGCCCTTGAAACGGAACTGAGCGAGCTCTTAAAAATTCCGAAGGTTTATATCGCTTCGGGCGATGCCGATGAAGAGGCTCACGTATTATCCGATGTGGGGCGGCTGGCCGCGCAGAAGGTGCGAGGCATGCTGCAAAGCGGGAATACCCTTGCGGTAGCGGGTGGCAGCACCATGGCGGAGGTAGCGCGATTTATGCCACAGGGAACGGCGCTGAACGTGATGGTCGTGCCTGCGCGAGGCGGCATGGGCAGGGCGGTTGAAACCCAGGCGAACACCCTTGTGGCGGAGATCGCGAAGAAGCTTGGCGGGCATCATCGGCTCATGCACCTGCCCGATCAGATGGATCAGGCGGCGCTGACCGAAATGCTGAAGCTGCCCGAAATTAAGGAAACCATGGAGCTTTTGCAAAGGGCGGATATCATTTTGCATGGGATTGGCCGCGCGGATGAGATGGCAGGGCATCGCCGTTTGCCACCCGCTATGGGCAAAAAGCTCATCGAGCAGGGCGCGGTCGCGGAAGCGCTGGGGTACTTTTTCACCAAGGATGGGGAAAGCCTCTACAACGCTTCCAGCGTTGGGGTGGATATATCAAGGCTCAGGCAGGATTGCCAGATGGTGGCTGTGGCTGCGGGCAATCGCAAGGCGGAAGCCATGGTAGCCGTTTTGAAGCATTATCGCCATGCCATGCTGATTACGGACGAAGGTGCCGCGAAGAAAATGATCGCGCTTTTGACAAACTAGGTTGCATAGCGTATCGCTTTTTGCAATACAACAACGATTTTAATTTAAAGGAGTGTATCCCATGGCTAAGAAGACCATTGAAGATGTCCAGGTAAAGGGAAAGAAAGTACTGGTTCGCTGTGATTTTAACGTTCCCCTTGACGCGGATAAGAACATTACGGATGAAAACCGTATCAACGGCGCATTGCCTACGATTAAATATTTGCTGAATCATGGCGCGAAAGTCATTCTTTGCTCCCACATGGGCAGACCCAAGGGTGAATTTAACATGAAGTATTCCCTGGCACCCGTCGCCAAACGCCTTTCCGAGCTTTTGGGCCAGGAAGTCAAATTGGCGAAGGATGTTGTGGGCGAGGATGCGAAGAAGCTGGCTTCCGAATTGAAGGACGGCGAGGCGATGCTGCTTGAAAATGTGCGCTTCCATGCCGAAGAGGAAAAGAACGATCCTGAATTCTGCAAGCAATTGGCAAGCCTGGCGGATATGTACGTGAACGATGCTTTCGGTACCGCGCACCGTGCCCACGCTTCCACCGAAGGCGTGAGCCACTATTTGCAGCCCGCTGTTGCCGGTTATCTGATCGGCAAGGAATTGGATTTTATCGGCAAGGCGATTGAAAGCCCCGCGCACCCGTTTGTGGCGATTCTCGGCGGCGCGAAGGTATCCGACAAAATTGGTGTGATCACAAACCTTTTGGATAAAGTCGACACGCTGATTATCGGCGGCGGCATGAGCTACACCTTCCAAAAAGCCTTGGGACACGAAATCGGCAAATCCTTGCTGGAAGCCGACAAGGTGGAATTTGCGAAGGACTTGATTGAAAAAGCCAAGGCGAAGAACGTGCAGCTGCTCTTGCCCGTAGATGATGTGGTGGGCGAAAGCTTCGCGAACGATACAAAGCGCATGGTGGTGGACAGCGATAAAATTCCCGCCGATTACATGGGTCTCGACATTGGCCCCAAGACGCAAAAGCTCTTCGCCGGAGCGATTGTGAAGGCGAAAACCGTCATCTGGAACGGCCCCATGGGTGTGTTCGAATTTGAAAACTTTGCGGCAGGCACCCGCGCCATCGCCCAGGCGCTGGCGGATTGTGAAGGCATCACCATCGTAGGCGGCGGCGACAGCGCGGCAGCGGTGGAACAGATGGGCTTTGGCGAAAAGGTGAGCCATGTTTCCACAGGCGGCGGCGCTTCCCTTGAGTTTATGGAAGGCAAGGTGCTCCCGGGTGTGGATTGCTTAAACGACAAGTAAAACTTTCGAAGGGGAGACTTTTCTTTAAAAAAGCAGGGTCTCCCCTTGATTCCTTCCAAAGAAAACCATTATTGAGGAGAATGATCATGCGTAAAGCGATTATTGCGGGAAACTGGAAGATGAATAAGACGCCGGAAGAGGCGAAGCAGTTGGTTAAGGAATTGATTCCGCTGGTGAAGGACGCGAAATGCGATGTGGTGGCTTGCGTTCCCGCTGTGGATTTTTATACGGTGAAGGAAGCCATTCAGGGCACGAATATCAAACTAGGCGCGCAGAACGTGCATTTTAAGGAATCCGGCGCGTACACGGGGGAGTTATCCGCCGCGATGCTGAAGGCAGCGGGGGTTGAATACGCGATTATCGGCCATTCCGAGCGACGCCAGTACTTTGGCGAAACGGACAGGACAGTGAACCTGCGCGTGCAGGCGGCCATCAAAGGCGGCTTGATTCCGATTCTATGCGTTGGCGAATTGAAGGAAGAGCGCGAAGCGGGCTACACGGACGCGCTTGTTGAATACCAGACGCTGATTGCCTTAACAGGGCTGACGAAAGAAGAGATAAAGAAGACAGTGATTGCCTATGAGCCTGTATGGGCCATCGGCACAGGCCTTGTGGCGACGGACGAACAGGCCAATGAAACCATCGGCGTGATTCGCAAGGCCATTGAGCGCAAGTACGGCAAGGCGGTTTCCGATGCGGTGCGCATCCAGTACGGCGGCAGCATGAACCCCGCCAATGTGAAGGGGCTTATGGCGCAAAGTGAAATCGATGGCGGCTTGATTGGCGGCGCCTCCCTTAAGGCAGAAGATTTTTCCAAAGTTGTGAATTATTAAGGAGCAAGTGAAATGAGCAAAACCATGACGGCGCTTTTGATTATGGATGGCTTTGGCATCAATCCGGCCCATGACGGAAACGCGATTTATCAGCAGGGAACGCCGCATTTGGATCAGCTGATGGCGGAATACCCCCATACGCAGCTGGGTGCCAGCGGCATGGATGTGGGTTTGCCGGACGGACAGATGGGTAACTCCGAGGTGGGGCACCTGAACATTGGCGCGGGGCGCATTGTGTACCAGGAGCTGACGCGCATTACGAAGGATATTCAAACAGGCGATTTCTTCAAAAAAGAACCGCTGATTTGGGCGTTGGATGAAGCGAAGAAGAATGGCAAGGCGCTGCATCTGATGGGCCTGGTATCCGATGGCGGCGTACATAGCCACAACACGCATCTGTATGCCTTACTTGAAATGGCGAAGCAGCGCGGGCTTGAAAAGGTGTATGTGCATGCCTTCCTGGATGGGCGCGATGTGCCGCCCACCTCCGGTGAAAGCTATGTGGCGGAGCTTCAGACGAAGATGGCGGAAATCGGCGTAGGCAAGATTGCCACCGTGATGGGACGTTATTTCGCCATGGACAGGGACAACCGCTGGGACCGTGTTAAAAAGGCCTACGATGCTATGGTGCTGGGCAAAGGCGAAGCCACGGCAAAAAGCGGCGTGGAAGCGGTCAGGCAAAGCTACGATATCAACGAGGTGGATGAGTTTGTCAAGCCCACGGTGGTGCTTGCGAATGGCAAGACCACAGCGACAATTAAAGAGGATGATTCAGTTATATTCTTCAATTTCCGCCCCGATAGGGCAAGGGAAATCACGCGCACGTTTATCCAGCCCGATTTTGATGGGTTCAAGCGGGAAAAGGGTTATTTTCATGTGAATTTCGTTTCGATGACCCAATATGATGAAACCTTCACGGGGCTGAAAATTGTGAATCCGCCCACGAGCCTTGAAAACACGCTGGGCGAATATCTGGCGGAGAATGGCATGACGCAATTGCATATTGCCGAAACGGAAAAGTTCGCCCATGTGACGTTCTTCTTCAACGGCGGCGTGGAAAAGCCCAACGAGGGTGAGGACAGGGTGCTGATTCCCTCGCCGAAGGTGGCTACCTACGATTTAAAGCCGGACATGTCC
>JGI994J12354_10001675_pt1 | contig 22332 bp, 9 predicted proteins | sample IntmicLarv3ML3BL_FD_12354 | JGI IMG/M metagenome (IMG submission 12354) | reverse complement strand
CTCCCGACTGCCCCTTTCCCGATTATCGCCGCCGTAATGCTCGCCATCGCCGCCTATCCCGCCTATAAAGGTTATGAGACGCGGGCGAGAACAGCCGAAATCTTGATATTGGTGATATTTACTCCGCTTATTCTGATTTTCGGCATGGCAATTTTTTCCGTCGATTATTCCAACCTGCTTCCGGTATTAGTTTCATCAACCCCAACCCAAATCGGTAGCGGAACACTAACCGCAATTTGGGCGTTTAAGGGAGTTGAGCTTGTGCTTCTCGCTTTCCCCTATGTTTCAAACCGTTCAAAAAAAACAGCCGCCCATGTTGCCTCAAGCATCGCGTTAACGGGCGTTTTAATGACAGCTGTGACCACTTTGACAATCGCTCGCTTTGGCTTGTCCGAAGTGACAAGACAAATGTGGCCTGTTTTGGAAATGATGGACACGACGCTTACAGCAGGTTCGTTTTTCGACAGATTAGACGCTATGATGATGAGTTTTTGGATTGTTTCCGTTTTTGCAATAACAAGCGCTTGCATCTTTTTCGGAGCGGTTCTCTGCCGCGATGTTGCCAACGGGTTTGTTCACAGAAAAAAAAGCTCTCACAAAACACTTATAATTCCCTTAGCAATCATTGTCCTTTTCGTGTCATTTTTGCCGCGCAATATTACAGAGGTCTTTTCTTGGAAAGCTTCCACCGACAAAATCTTAGGTGCGGCGTTCATTTTCGCCCTCCCCCTCCTGCTTTTTATAGGATATCAATTCAGAAAAAAGGATTGAACTCCACCCCATAGGGCGCGACGCCCCCGGCGCGCCACAATCCCCACCCCCCCAACGAAAGGAGTCCCTCACCAAAATAATGAAAACCTTACCCCTAAAACTAATACTTATCTCAACAATAATTCTCTCCCTCCCGAGCTGTTCCGACGCATCCGAAATCGAAAACAGAGGACTCGTTATTGTCCTCGGCATCGACAAATCCTCGAAAATCGGCGACTATGGCGAAAATAATTTCGTTGTGACGGCATTGCTGCCTGATGTTTCAGGCATATCGGGAAATAGTGAAAACAAAAAATCCATAATTACCGCCGAGGGAGAAACTCTCACGACAGCAATTTCCAACGCAGACAGGAAAACAAGCAAATCTCTCTATTACGGTCACGCAAAGGCTGTCGTTTTCGGAAATTCTCTTCTAAACGACCCCGAAATGCTCAAAGAAGCGACCGACGCTCTCGAACGAAACAGAAACCTGAGCCGACGGCTGACCATTCTCGCGGCGGACGGCAACGCTGAGGACATAGTCAATTCTGACCCAACCGAGGAATCCCTTCTCGGAATTTATATAACGAATTTCTTCAAAGACAACACAAATGCCGCTAATCTGACTGTCAGTCAAAATCTTGAGGACTTTATTTCAAACATAAGAACAAACGGCAATGCTATTCTTCCTATTATAACCTCCGAGGACGGCGCGCCCAAAATCGGCGGTGCATATGTCGCGGGTGCGGATGGTTGGCTTTTTGACAGCCAAACACGAGGCGTGTTGTGGATTCGCGGTCTGGGGAAAAGCGCAGTTCTTCAAGCCGAAATCATCGCCGATGAACTTCCCAACGGTGTAAAAGTGACATTTACGACAGCTAAAAGCAACGGAAAGGTCAGATTTACAGAAAATTCCGATAATAACGGACTTGTTTGCAGAATAAACGTCACCGCTGAGGGCAGTGTTTCGGAATATTCGTTGTTCGAGGAGGACGTTTCAAGCATAGATTTGCTTGAAATTCTCGAAACAAAATTTGAAGACATAATCGCCGACGACATAATTTCACTTGCCGACTGTTTGCTCGGCGAAACTAAAACCGACGCGCTTTCGTTCAGAGAAATGCTTAGGAAATTCAATTGGAATCTTTACAAAAAATATGCAGAAAATGACGAGGATTGGAAAGACGCTTTCCCTAACATCGAGCTTGAAATTTATACCGATGTCAGGATTACAAACACAGGAGCTGTTAAATAAAATATTACGTAAAACGAAGATATCAAGAGCTTTCAAGAGCTACTTTCATTTATTTAACTCTAATCAGGCATATTTACGTATAATCGCGTTTGATTATTGCATATGTTTATTTTAATATATTCCTCGAAGTTAGCGCTCGACAAGAGGGAGTGCTAACAAGATGAAAAATATGAATCAGGAGGTCAGAAAATGAAATTAAAACCATTAGGCGACAGAGTTGTTCTTAAACAGCTTGAAGCGGAAGAAACGACCAAATCGGGCATAGTTCTTCCGGGTCAATCAAAAGAAAAACCCCAGGAAGCCGAAATAATCGCGGTTGGTCCGGGCGGAATGATTGACGGCAAAGAAGTTAAAATGGAAGTCAAAAAAGGCGACAAGGTAATTTATTCCAAATACGCCGGAACAGAAGTTAAATTGGATAAGGACGAATATATCATCGTTAAACAATCGGACATTTTGGCCGTTGTTGAAGCGAAATAATCGAAAACAAGGAGGAAAAATTATGGCAAAGCAAATAAAACACGGCGTAGAAGCTCGCCAAGCGTTGGAAATCGGCGTAAACAAGCTCGCCGACACTGTTAAAGTGACGCTCGGTCCCAAAGGAAGAAATGTCGTTCTTGACAAAAAATACGGAACACCTCAAATCACAAACGACGGCGTTACAATCGCAAAGGAAATCGAACTTGAGGACGCGTTTGAAAACATGGGCGCGCAAATAGTCAAAGAAGTTGCGACAAAGACAAACGACGTAGCGGGCGACGGAACAACAACAGCTACTGTTTTGGCACAAGCAATGATTCAAGAGGGCTTAAAGAACATAGCAGCAGGCGCAAACCCCATCATTTTGAGAAAGGGAATGCAGAAAGCGACAGAAGCCGCTGTTAACGCGATTTACACCATGAGCCAAAAGGTTGACGGCAAAAATCACATTGCTAAAGTTGCAGCCATTTCTGCAGGCGACGAAGATGTCGGCGTTTTGATTTCAGACGCGATGGAGCAGGTCGGAAACGACGGCGTTATTACGGTTGAAGAATCGAAAACAATGACCACAGAGCTTGAATTGGTTGAAGGAATGCAGTTCGACAGAGGCTATTTGTCGGCCTATATGTCAACCGATATGGAAAAAATGGTCGCTCAGCTTGAAAATCCTTACATCTTAATTACAGACAAGAAGATCACTAACATACAAGACATTTTGCCTGTTCTTGAACAAATCGTTCAATCGGGTTCAAAATTGCTTATAATCGCCGATGACGTTGAGGGTGAAGCTCTTGCAACTCTTATCCTTAACAAACTTCGCGGCACATTCACTTGCGTCGCGGTTAAAGCCCCCGGCTTCGGCGACAGAAAGAAAGCAATGCTTGAAGACATCGCCGTTTTAACAGGCGGAACAGTTATCGCAGAAGAGCTCGGTCTTGAACTTAAAGAAGCGACAATCGACATGATGGGTCGCGCAAAAACAGTCAAAATCGAGAAAGAAAACACTATAATCGTTGACGGTGCGGGCGACAAGGATAAAATCAGCGGCAGAGTTGCTCAAATCAAAGCTCAAATCGAAGACACAACAAGCGAATTCGATAAAGAAAAATTGCAGGAAAGACTTGCAAAAATGAGCGGTGGCGTTGCTGTTATCAAAATCGGTGCAGCTACAGAAACCGAGCTTAAAGAGAAGAAACTTCGCATGGAGGACGCTCTTGCGGCGACTCGCGCGGCGGTTGAAGAAGGAATTGTTCCCGGCGGCGGCGCAGTTTTCCTTCACGCTACAAAGGAAGTTGTTGCAATCGCGAAAAAATTGGACAGCGACGAAAAAACAGGCGCTGCTTTGGTTTTAAAAGCGCTTGAAGCTCCTCTTCGCCAAATCGTTGAAAACGCGGGCATTGAGGGTGCGATAATCGTTAACAAAGTGAAAGAAAGCAAAAAAGGAATCGGCTTTAATGTGTTGACAGAGGATTATGTTGACATGATTAAAGAGGGAATTATCGACCCGACCAAGGTTGCCAGAAGCGCACTGCAAAACGCGACCTCAATCGCTTCGAGCATGTTGACGACAGAAGCTCTTGTCGCCGACATTAAAGAACCCGAAGCGCCGATGATGCCTCCGGGCGGCGGCGGAATGGGCATGATGTAATTAATAAAGTCATTTTATACAAAAAACGGGGCGGAAAAATTTCCACCCCGTTTTTACATGTTTTAAGTATAGCCTATTTACCATAGTTATCCAACAGAACAGACAAATCGGCAGAATCGACCTGACCGCCGCCGTCAAGATCGGCGGCGAAACCACCTGTTTGACCGTAACAGTCTAACAATATAGCTAAATCTGAGCCGTCAACCTGACCGTCACAATTGATGTCGGGGCTTCCCATCGCAGAAACGCCGAAATCCACTTCTATGTCGGTGAAAGCAACCACATTATAGGAAGGTCCTCTTGCAATCGACACCGTTCCCGATTCATAATCCCAATAATCGCCGAAATTCACTTTTTGAACAACGCCGTTATGCCCGCAATAAACATCAAATGGTTCATTTCCCTGTGTTGAAGAAGAGAACGTTACAACCCCATTATGGTGGGGATTTCCTCTGAAAAACGGACCGCGATATTCAGGGTTTGGATTATCTGAATCGTGCAGTTTCAATCCATTTCCTTTCAAATACATCGACACGAGAGCAGCACCTGACGGGAATGTAATTTTGCACGCAACAGGACCTGTGTCATATGCCCATGTATAAGGACCGGGATATGGTCCGCCTGTATTATGTGTGCCGTGATCCTGGTTCGGATTGCCCGACATAACAGCATAAACCTTTTCGCCGTCAGCCTTGTAATCGCTTATGAATTCGTTCGCCACACCGCCGATATAGAAATCATTAATTGTTAGATACAAATCATGTTCCCAATCCAGGTCATAATGCCCGGGTCTCAGAGCGTTTTCCAAACCCATTCTCGGAAAACTGCCGTAGTCATAACCATTCGGGTGGTGATAGGTCGTGCCGTTGCTTCCGTCACCCGGCCACGCGCCGTCATGCCTGTCATAAGGCCATTCAAAGCGCAGTGTTATGCCGTTCCAATTGATAGAGCCGCCGTTCGGCCAGCTGATGCCTTTATAATTAGATGCGTCGGTCAATTGTCTGATGTTCGGAAGCTTCCTGTTGTAGAGATAAGGATTAGTGTTATCATTAAGAGGCAGAGTAAACGCCAAATGAGCCTGAATAGCCGGTCGCAAATCCTCAAAGTCGATGATGACAGTGCCTGCGGAAGCCTTGACAATGTTGACGACAAATTGTTTGTTTCCCGAACCGTCGCCGTTGGATGCTTGAATTTCAAAGGTAAACGTCCCCGATGCGTATGGTGTACCTGAAATCACGCCTGATTGAGCATTCAACGACAATCCCTGCGGCAATTTCCCGCTTGAAACAGACCAAGTGAACGGTGCCGTTCCTACCGCTGTGAGTGTCGCACTGTAAGCTGTACCCATCGTGCCGTTCGGAAGACTTGCCGTCATTATCACCGGTGCTCCGGCAATAGCCGACCCTGCTATTTCAATATTCGTAAAAACAACAGAATTAAATCCGGCAGGCTTGTTAACAGTCACAGTTCCCGCAGGATATTGCCACTGCGAAAAGCTCGCGGGTGTTATAACCTGGTTGTGCGCAAGTCCAATGTTAACAGATGCATTATTTGACGACACAACAGCAATATTAGTTCCGCCGCTTCCCGACATGTCCATGCTTTTAAGAACCATGCCGTCGGGGAAAGTGATTAGCGCCGACATAGCGGCGTTGTGATCGTTATTCGGGTCGCCGTAAGGTCCGTTATTTCCTGTGTGCCCTGAAAGAACAGCATATACAGCATTGCCGGTTTCTGTATAGAAACTATACGAAGCATCGCCGCCGTTTATGTTTCCGACAGGATAAGGCATATAGTTTACCGACAAATGCAGGTTGTTCGGCCATATAATTCCCATATAGCCAACGCCGTTGCCTGTCGGAGGAACAAGCTGGTTTATTTTCGGAAGTCTCGCTGAAGAACCGTTAGCCAAATAGTATTCTGTGATAGCAGGACGTAAGTCCTCAAAGTCGATGAAAACTGAATCTCCCGGAAGGATGACTGGTCCTGAGGTTGGTTTCGGAGAGGGAACCGCCGAAGCCGTCGGTTTCGGCGCAGATGTAATTCCCACAGGTGTCGCGGTGGGCGGCACAACAGTAGGTGCAGCGGTCGCACCGCCGACTATCCCGGTCACTTCAATGTCTGTAAAAGTGACGGCGTTATACCCGCCGGGCTTAGTAATTACCACAGTTCCCGCGGGATATGTCCATTGCGCAAAATCCGCAGGTGTTACATTCATATTGTGATAAAGATTAATATAAATCATCGGGTTGTTGGACGATGTGACGCCTATGTTATTTCCGCCCGAGCCTAACATGGACATTCCTTTAATCGCAGTTCCGACAGGAAAAATGATTTCCGCCGACATTGGAAGGCTTTGATTAGAGCCGCCGTAAGGTCCGTTATTATCTCCGTGCCCCGACAGAATGGCATACACTTTCGCGCCGCTCGCCGTATAGTAGCTCAAATTTCCGCTTCCGCCCAAAACATTTGAATATTCATTGACCGACAAATGCAAGTTCTCAGGCCAGATAATCCCCTTATAATTGGGAGCTATTTCATTTATTTTCGGCAATCTTGCCATAGAACCGTTGGCAGTGTAATATGCTGCAATGGCAGGACGCAAATCCTCGAAGTCAATAATGGTTGATGTTCCGGGGGCAACTGTAGGTCCTGATGTAGGCGGCACAGCTGTCGGTGCAGGTGTCGGCGCGGGTGTCATTCCCGCGGGTGTCGCCGTGGTCGGGGCGATTGTAGGCCCACTTCCCGTTCCCAGAACAATTATATTTGTATAGGCAAGAGCCTGATAACCGCCTTGCTTCTTAATTTCCAATCTTCCAACATCACCCTGCCAAGCCGAAGTGTTGACATGAGTCAAGGCACGAGGCGAACCTCCGACAGAAACATTAATTGTATTATTACCGGCGGTTGATGATCTGACCTCGTTATTATTACCACCCGAGCTTCCCGCCGCCAAATCCAGCCCCAAAACCTTGAATCCTGCAGGAAAAGTCAACTTCGCTATAAACTCCTGCCCGTGCCATCCGCCGTATGTTCCGCCGTTTGCGCCGTGATCGGACATGAAAGCGAAAACATGCGTTCCGCCTTGCTTATAATAATTCATGGCTTCATTTTGCCCACCTGCGGGAAATTGCAAATTTTCAAGATCGTTGACCGAAACGGTGACATAATCATCCCATATAATTCCCTTATAACCAACGCCGTTGTTGTCCGGAGGAACAAGAGTGTTTATAGAGGGCAACCCATAGTTGCTGCTGCAATACGCGTCGATAAGCAGGCGCAAATCTTCAAAGTCGATGATAAACTGCCCTGACGGCGGCGCATACCAACGTGCATAAATCGTAGTGTTATTTGTGAACGAATAGTTTGCGTCAATTTTTGTTCCGCCCGAATCTCCCGACACTGTATACCAACCCGTAAACATATAACCTCCTTGTCTTGTCGGATTCATGACAGGCGATGCCATCTGTGCCGACGAAAGCTTCGTAAATGTTTGCACGGTCGCGGGAGTCGGTGCCCCCTGATAGTTAAGGTCAAGAGTTATGACTTTAGATGCACCTCCCTGCCCTAATCCCTCGACGATTATGTTTGTATAAGCAATGGCGTAATAACCCCATTGTTTTTTAATCTCAAACGTGCCGACATCTCCGATCCAGGCACTTGTGTCAACTGTTTTTATTCCCGTTCCGACCGAAAAATTAATGTCATTATTACCATAGGTCGAAGACCTGACCGTGTCGGACGTGTCTTTTCCCGCTATGTCTGCGCTTAAAACCTTAACACCAGCAGGGAAAGTCATTACCGCAATGAAATCCGAACCGTGATTGCCGCCATACTGTCCGCCGTTGTCTCCGTGGTCGGACAAAAGACCGTATACATGAGTGCCTCCCTGTTTGTAATAATTGAAAGCACTGCCGTTGTTTCCCTGATTCATTGTTTCAATATCGTTGATCGACAAAATAATGTTGTCAGCCCAAGTAATTCCCATATATCCCACGCCGTTATTGTCTGGCGGAACTAAATAGTTCAATCTCGGCAGAGCTTTCTCACCCGGGGGCGTAGAGTTGCTGCAATAAGCGTCGATAAGCGGACGCAAATCCTCAAAGTCGATGATTGTAAGAGCTCCTGCCGCTTCCGATTTCATTGGTTTTAATGAAATCAACGCAGTGACAACAGCTGAAAAAAGCAAAACCATTGCCAATGTTACGGATACTGCTTTGTTTAACCTTTTCATAATTACTTCTCCTTTTTATCTTCTGTTTTTTAGTCTGCCAATTTGCCGTAATTATCCAACAGCTTCGACAAATCTCCTGAATCAACCTGACCGTCACCATTTAAATCAGCTTCATATGAGCCGCTCTTGCCATAGCTGTCTAAAAGTATCGCCATGTCTGAGGCATCTGTCTGCCCGTCTTCGTTTATATCACTGCTTCGCAGTGTCGGAGCAGAGCCGCCAACAGGCGTCAGAATAAATTCATAAACACCGAATTGATTCGTGTCACCCATTCCGACATAAGGATTCGGTTTGTCTGAAATGCCGAATTCTATTTCGCTCACCTCGACAGACCATCCTGTCAGGAAGCTCAAATAATCCTCACTTGCAACAGATTCATAGAAAACCGATTGAGCTTCCTCCGAACCGTAAGGGATTGCACGAACATAATAATATTTATTTTTGCCCGAATATATCGTTATGCTTTTAAGCGCATACCCGGGAGCAACCTTTATCATGCCGAACTTCGCCCAGCTGCCCCATGTGCCCGACGCGTCTCCGCTGAGCTTTAATGCTGTGCCGTTGTCGAAATACCATTCATTGCCGCTCATAAACCAGCCTGAAGTCAAGGCTAAAATATTTTTGTAGTAATAATCTGAGTTTAAATTTCCCGTACCTTCGTTGAAAATGTCGGGAATGGTGACGATTATTTCTTGCAGCGGCTCGGTGGTCGGCGCAACAGTCGGTTTTAATGTCGGTTGTGTTGTCGGAGGTGCAACTGTCGGCGTTGCGGTAGAAGCAGGTGTCGCTGTAGGTGGTTGTGTTGCCGATTCTCCATTATCACCGCTCCAGCACGGTTTTACCTGCTCATACACCTGCCCGCTCATGTTTGAAGCTCTGTAATCAAGGGTTTCAAAATCCTCGCGATTGTTTCCCGTGTTGACATAATCAATGCGTCTTGCGGCTTTTTGCTTCGATATGCCGATTATCGGCGCGCCCATGAAATTATCAACAACATCGCGGTTGCTTCCGCCATCGGGATTGTTTACAGCACCTATAAGGTCTGTTACATTTGCAAGCTCCTGCGGCGTAACAACCTTGGAAAGCCGCGTTTGATTCGGAACAAGAGCCACCGAAAAAGCTCTGTTGCTTATGGTTATGTTCCATTCCATGTCACAGTCGGTAATAATATGTCTCGGGTTGTCCGACACATCTGGTGTTCCGCCTATTGCTTTAATAAGGAACGAGCCATGCGCCGCAATTGATTTGCCTATAAGCGGAAGAACCTCCCATTCGCCGTTATACGGCACATTCTGCTCCCAGCCTGTCAGATATTGAACAGAATATCCGTTAAGATTTATCGAGCTGTTCGTAGTGTTATACAATTCTATAAAACCGTGGGAAATCGCCCCGTCTGTCGTTCTGCCGTAAACCTGATTTATGACTATTGTCGTCGGAATCGGTTGTGGTGTGGGCGCAATGCCGTTTGGCCACATTCCGTCGCCGCTCCAGCGCGGTCTCCATTCATTAAGCTGAGTTTCGCTTATTCCCGAAATTCTGTAATCCAAACTCACAAAGTCGCTGCGGTTGTTTCCCGTGTCAACAAAATCCATTCGCCGTATTGCTCTCTGCTTTGAAATGTTGTCTACAGCCGCTCCCTGGAAGTTATCCACAGCGTCGCCGTTTGAAGCTGTATTGGTCGCACCCACAAGGTCTATTACATTCCCAAATTCTACGGGTGTGATAACATCCGAAAGTCGGGTTTGATTGGCGACAAGCGCTATGCTGAAAGCCTTGTTGCTGATGGATACATCCCAGTCAATGTCGCTGTCGGCAACTGTATAACGCGCACTTGAAGATATGCCGTTAGTTGCTCTAATCAGGAACGACTGACGCGCTCCGATTGTTTCTCCCGTAAGCGGAAGAACCTGCCATTCCATCGACACGGGCGCGACACCCTTATCATATCCTTCAGCGACCTGAACGGAATAATTACTGAGACTTACGGCAGAATCGGTCGGGTTATAAAGCTCAATAAAACCGTGAGATATTGAACCGTTTCCGTCTGTTGTTCCGCTGTATACCTGATTGATAATCAGAGGTGACGGGTGTCTTTCAGGCTGATCTCCTTGCTGACCGTTTCCCCATGCTCCGTCTCCGCTCCAGCGCGGTTTTAACGCCGCGAGAGCATCATCATTGATTCCTGAAATTCTGTAATCTATTACAATAAAATCCTCAAAATTATTTCTCGTGTCGGAAAAATCAACACGTCTTGCGCTTTTTTGCTTTGATATTCCTGTTATAACCGCTCCCAAATAATTATCGACAGCGTCACCGGGCGGTGAATTTACTGCACCGACAAGATCGATTACGCTTAACATCTCATTAGGTGTTATAACATTTGAAAGCTGAGTTTGATCAGCGACTAAAGCAACGCTGAAAGCCTTGTTGCTCACAGAAATCGAGGAGACAGCCATGTCTGCGTTCGGAATATCATATCTTCTGTCGGCTGACATAGCTGCCGCGTTTAATGTTATAAGGAAAGAATGGTGCGGTTGAATCGTTTTTCCTGTAAGAGCAATAACATTCCACGCTTTAGGCGCTGTGCCGTTGGCAATCTGAACAGAATATTCGTCAAGATTAACAGCATTGTCTGTCGGATTATATAATTCGACAAAGGAATGAGAAACCGAACCATCTGTCGTGCCGTAAATTTGGTTGATTATTATTTCAGGCAATGCAACAGCATTTGCTTCGATAAAATACGTTTGAATTTCCACCGAACCACTGCCTATGCTGCTCATCGTGAGTGTGAGCGGATTTTGATTATATGCCGTGCCGTTTACAACAAATTTCTCAAATTCATAACCCGATTCGGGAACGGCGGTGATGGTTTGAGAAAGATTGCTGAAGTAAGACCCGCTCCAAAAATCGGGATTGGTTACGCTGAATGTTCCCTCAACCAAATCAACTCCGTTAATGTTATTATAACCCTTGTTCGAATCTGTTCTGAGTGTAAGCGCTCTCTTCTCGCCTATGGCAGGAAGTCGATTTTTCGCATTGTTGAAAACAATATCGTTACGCACGGCAACAGTACCCTTAAACCAAGAAACTTCCTGACCCCATCCGCTTGCTTCGCCCCATCTCGGAATGTGCTGACCGCCCATAAGGTTGTTGCTGTTAAACAAATTTACATATTCGTCAATAAGATTGAGCATAACCGATGTTTTGAAATTGGTATTCATCAAGTCGCACAAGCGATTAATAAATTTCGTTTTAAATTCATCATTTTGCCAGAATTTTTGGAAGAACAATGTCCCCCAGCGCGGGTTGAAATGCCCGTCGTGCTGTGTGTTCCATTGATTGAAAAGCACGTCAAAGTAATCAAAATTGACCGCCATTGACCAATATGTGCCTGTTCCGTAATAGACGCCGTCAATGTCTTTAAGCACATAGCGCCAGCGGCCGTCCTCGCCGTAAGATGGGTCACTTGCGTTGCTCGGATATACCCCATCATATCTCCACAGCACGTTATTATTTCCAGGCCAGTCCCAATGGAATCCGATAGTGGCAATGACGTTCATGTCGATGAGATTGTCAATGTCCCAATAAGTTTGAGCTTTGGCATAGTCACCGGGATTAGCCAAATTAGCCGTAAGAAACCATTCATACATATTCATATATTGTTTATAGCTTTCAAGCTCAATCGGGTCATAGTTTTCGGTAAGGAATATCGGTTTGTTCGGGTCGGTTGTGTTTTCAACATCCCAAAGAAACGCCTCTGCCGTGTTATACGGTGAAGAAGGATTTCCATATGCGCCCGAACCCTGGTTGGTAAACGCTTTGTAGCCGTCAACAACATTGTTTCCCCACGGCCATGTGACATCAAAACCTTTCGGCACGTGAAAACCGTGATATGCAAATTCAACCAGGCGAACATTAGCTTTCTCTCTCAAATTATATTTGCTGACGATCATGTTGTCGTCAATACGTTCTCGGGTTTCATAAATCCCCCAAAATTCGCCGTTTACAAACCCGACAGAAAAACGGTTTGCCTGAGTCGGAATGTGCATTCCCTCGGCAAGTGTATGCATTATCGGGTCGCGCATTTTCGCCATAACCGCGTCGTTTCCGCCGTTTCTGAGCATGAATCGCCTGAAAGAAGTAATCGGGTTTCCGTCCATGTCCTTGGCTTTCCCCGCGAAAATATCATAATTTATGCTGTTGTTTGAATAATCGTTTCTGAGCATAAATCTGAAAGATTTCTGATCCCAGTTTCTCGACGCGCCGCCGTGAATTTTTATGCCCAAATCCATTCCGAATGCGAGCGAACCGTTTGGCTCAAACATTTCCAAGTGAGCCGGTTTTTCCAGTTCTCTGTCGGTCGGGTTGGCATAAATGCCGTCAACAGAGTTGAAAAGATTGCTTTGGTCGGTGACGATCGAAAACACGGGAAAATCGCCGTAATTCGGGTTGATGAAATATGATTTCGTATAAACATCAGAAAGCGGCGCTCCGTTGGAAGCGAACACCTGCGCTTTTATTATGCTTCCCTTGTAGGAATTGCCCGGTTTAGTAAGGCTTCCCGCCATTGAGTTGTTATTTGTGTTTGGATTGTACACAATAGATATTGGCGAGGAATATTGAGAAGATGACGAAGTCGGGTCTGTTCCGTTGGTCGTATAGCGAATGATTCCGCTCGAATAGCCCGTTGAAAGAGTGAGATTGAAAGCAGTTTTATAAAAACCTGCTTCTTTTGAAAAAATAAGCTTTTTATTGTCAGGAACGAGCTCGGGCGGGATAATGCTTTGCCCCCACGGACCGTCGCCTGTATAACGTGGTTTTACTTCTGCGAGTTTTGTGTTATCAATTCCATCTGTTCTGTAATCCAAAATTTCAAAATCCAAAGAGTTGTTTAAATTATTGGCAAAAAAGATTCGGCGTGCAGTCTTTTGCTTGGAAATTCCCCCTGTCGGCGAACCTAAATAGCTGCAAACAGTATCCACAGTGAGGTCATTTGCAACACCCACAAGATCGATCAAATCACCATACTGTCCCGATCTTAAAACACCCGAAAGCTCGCTTTGGCTCGGAACAAGCGCAACCGAAAACGCCCGGTTGCTAATCGTCACGTCAGGTTTGTCCAAGTCGAATTGAGAAATTATATATCTCATTGAAGACGAAGGCAGGGATTCTTTACATCTGATTAAGAACGATTGGTTTGCCCCGACTGTTTTGCCTGTAAGCGGAATGACCGTCCATATTCCCGACGTGCCGTTCACGATTTGAACAGAGCAGTTATTAAGGCTGACAGAAACGGCAGAGGTGTTATACAATTCAACAAAGGAATGTGAAATCGACCCGTCTGTTGTACCATGAACCTGATTAATTATAATCGGTGATTGAGCAATCAAACCCCACTGCCCATCACCGCTGTAACGCGGTTTTGCTCCGTCCAATTCCGCTTCGCTTAGCTTGTCGCTTCTGTAATCTATCAATTCAAAATCGTTATCATTATTGTTCGTATTGTTAAATCCGACACGGCGCGCGGCACAATTGTTTGTTATGCCGTCCACGGCAGCACCCAGGAAGTTATTAACCAAATCGCCGTTCGCAGAAGTGTTTGTCGCACCCACAAGGTCTATCAGATTTTCGGCTTCGATCGATGTAACAACATCAGAAAGCCCGGTCTGATTTGAAACAAGCGCAACAGAAAATGCCCTGTTGCTTACAGTTATATTCCAGTCTATGTCACTGTTGGTAATGGTATAGCGAGGGTTCGATGATATAACCCCTGTCGCTCTGACAAGAAATGAGCTGTGAGCCGCGATGGATTTCCCCGTAAGAGGAAGAACCTGCCATTCGGCGGAAACGGGAGGTGTGAATCTATCCGTTCCTGTTGCGATTTGAAGTGAATAATTATTAAGGCTTACAGCTTGGTTTGAATTATTATACAGCTCTATAAAACCGTGCGAAATCGAGCCTCCTGTTGTGCCATAAACCTGATTTATCATAACAGGAGAATCGACAGGTGTAATTAAACCGCCGCCGTCTTCCTCTTGACCTCCGAGATAGCTGAAAGCCATTTCCCGAAAGCCAACATATTCCGCGCCATAACCCATGCTGACCGCGATGTTTACCTCACCTGACGGTTCTGTCCATCCTGTGCTGACCGTTCCTCCGTTTGTGCTGAGAGCTGCCGTGGGATTGGCGGCGGATGTCAGCGTAACAGTTGCGCCGACGTTATCATGGTGCTTAGTCGTTATGCTTTTTAACATATAATCGTTGGGCACGGATATTGTTCCGCTCTCGTTGTTGCCGCCCCCGGGATTGCCTGTGAAAAGACCGTAATGGTTGCTGACATGAGCCCTGCCCGTATAATATCCGCCCCAGGAGGATGTAAACGTAACGCCTTTAATAACCGTTCCTGACGGAATGTTGTTAGTGCCGCCGCTCGTAGACCATACTGCGCGAACAAAATCCATTTGGTCGATAATAATGTCGCCCGCAAGTTCGGGTAGGTCGGTTGGTTTGTCGGTCGGAATGATTTCTATTCCGTTAATGATGTAATATTGATTAAAATCCTTACCGACAAAATCGACATCTATGTTGCCGTTGTCAACGCCAACGACAAATTCTTTGACAACAGCGACTTTGTTTGAATAAACCCAGCTTGTTATGTTTCTCACTTCATCTTGAACATTCATTGTGTCAATCACTCTTACATCGTTTATATACGCGCTGAAAATGACGTTTTCAGAGGACTCAACGCAAAAATGCATTCTTACTATGTAATTTCCGTTTGAAACAGGAACCCTGTATCTCAGGAAAGGAGCGTCGTTTCCGCCATAAAGCGCCGTACGGTAGATGTCATCCGGAGCGTAAACCGAGTTCAGTGACATAAGCGGTTTTATAACTTGTAAACCGGGCAAATTAACCGTGCCTGCATTGTAATTTCCATAACGATAATTACCGCCGGCTTCCCAAACCGTGCCTCCTGAGCTAATCTGACTGCCGCCGCAGTTTATTCGGATTTCGCTGCCCGAAGCCGCTTCAACTACAGACTTTTTTTGCCCAATGTTCAAGCAAACCGCTCCGGCAATTATCACAATTGCCATTAAAAATGACAATGCTCGTTTCATGACTTTTTTACCCATCAATAAAGCCTCCTGATTTTTTATTTATATTGAAAATACACAATTATCACACATATTGATGCTATCAAACTTTTTACAAAAAGTAAATGGTTAAAAGTGTTCGGTTTAACTCTGTGAAGTTATCATTTCGTTCATGAAATAAACCGACTATACATTCGCAAATTTCCACCTTTTGGCTTGTATAAATTTATCAGCCGTGGAAATCCTTTATAGTATGTGGCAACAGGCAACAAACGGAGGGAGCAGGCTGACATGACAAGCAAGGTTGAAATTTGCGGGGTAAACACCGCTAAATTGCCAATTCTTAAAAATGACGAGAAAAACGCCTTGTTCGAGAGAATCCAACAAGGCGACGATGAAGCACGACAGGAATATATTTACGGAAATTTAAGGCTCGTTTTAAGTGTAATCCAACGATTTAACAACCGCGGCGAATTTATAGACGACATCTTTCAAGTCGGCTGCATCGGTCTAATTAAGGCAATTGACAATTTCGACACATCTCACGGCGTGAAATTCTCGACCTATGCCGTGCCGATGATAATCGGTGAAATTCGACGTTATTTGAGGGACAACAATTCCATTCGGGTGAGCCGCTCGCTTCGTGACACGGCATATAAGGCTCTTCAGGTTAAAGAACGGCTCCAAACGGCGACATCGCGCGAGCCGACTATAGACGAAATCGCAAAGGAACTTGAAATTACGCCGCAGGAAGTGACATTTGCCCTTGACGCGATTCAAGACCCGATTTCGCTTTTCGAGCCGGTCTACCACGACGGAAGCGACGCGCTTTTCGTTTTGGATCAAGTCAAGGACGAAAAAAGCTCTGACGCTTCATGGCTTGAAAACATTTCCCTGTCGGAAGCGTTGAAACGGCTAAACGATCGCGAAAAGCACATATTAAATCTTCGGTTTTTCGAGGGGAAAACACAAATGGAGGTCGCTGATGAAATCGGTATTTCACAGGCACAGGTTTCACGACTGGAAAAAAATGCTTTGAAGAATATGAAAAAATATATTTCTTGAGGCTGTCTCTAAAAAACAGATAACAAAAAAACAAGCGAAAGCCATGCGCCCTCGCTTGTTTTTTATAATAAGTTTAAAATTAATTTTCGCGTCTTTTTTTAGCCGATAATAAGAACATTCCCAAAGCAGCAACGCCAAAGAATCCCAAAAGAGTGACACTGCTTACAGCATTGTCGCTTGTCGGCGGTGTGGCTTTGTCATCGCTTGCTTCATCAACAGCTACGCTGATAAGAACGGGAGCAATATCATCGGAAACTGCTTCGATCACGGCAGGCTCTTCGACAACAGCGGGTTCTTCCTCTTCGTCCGCAATAGCTTCTTCATCCGCAACAGGTTCTTCATCCGCAACAACTGCGTCGTCTGCCGAATACCAGAAGTTTACGTTTGACATAATACCTACGCAATATCCGCCTCTGACAATCGGATCATCCCCATAATGCCAGTCGCTTATCCAATAATTTACAGGAGGAGCGTCAAGCGGGTTTGAACCGTGTTGCGAACCGCTGTGTGCGTCTTCGCAAATATAAGCGATGTCAATGTTTACAAGTTCTTGGATTAAATCAGAAACGTCGGTCGGCCAAACCATATAGTCGCCATCGGCATATTCTAAAGAAACGAAAGCATAAAGTCCGCCTGCTTTAAGAACGATGGGTTCTGCAAGTTCTTCATAATGAAAACCGCTGTCTTGCGGTGAATCGGGTGTTACTAAAACTTCTCCTAACAATACTGCACCATCAAATTCTGTTCTTTGCGGCTCTTCTTCGCCCCAGCCATTTTCATATATCGGGTTAGAACGAGTCGAAACATCCCACACTCTGATGGGGTGATCTTGCGCCATGTCTGTAGCGTCTCTTCCCAAAGCGGTGATTGTAATGTCTACCGCAGGAATGATTTTATAGCCCAACCAGCTGTCGTCGTCGGGTTCAAATGACAATGGCGGCGGTTCGCTGAAAAAGCTTTCTCCGGGTGTGGCTGCAAGTGCTGTGATGCCGCTTAAAAGAGAAACGGCCAGCGCAATTGCGGCAAATGATTTCAATTTTTTTAACATGTTGCCCTCCTTGTTTTTATATAATTTTCAACACTTAAATAATCAATGATTACTAAGCGCCACACTACTCCACAATAGTATCATTATTTTCTGTTCGTGTCAAGCCTTAATGTTTATCGAATCACGAATGACACATGCAGAAATTATATTTCGTAATTCATTCAACAGAAATTACACAGGAGAACATCTCAGCGAATTCAGATTTCACCTCGTCAATGCGCTTTATGTCATTAGGACTTAACCCGTTGAGCACTTCGGCAAGCTCCGGTTTGTCTAAATCGTTGACAGGCAGGACTGCAATGTCATAATATCCGTCCGGGGACGTGAACTTGACCCAAACCGGCACGAGATCAACAGAATCAATCGTTGCTTTTCCGCTGTCGTCTTTCTTAAATCTGAGATTTGCTATCATACCATAATCGCAGGGTGCGGCGCGCTGTGAACTTATGAAATTGCCCAGAGAATAAGCCGCTAAGCAGGTTCGCTCTGTGCCATCATCATCGGTTATCGTTAAAAATTCCATCTGTTGCAAAACATGAGGGTGCGAAGCCAAAACTACATCCGCGCCCGCTTGAAACAACGAATAAGCCTCGTCTTTGAATATCTGACGGGCAGCTGTTTCATATTCCATTCCCATGTGCGGCATTACGACGATGACATCCGGGTTTAATTCTTTTGCCTGTGCGATAATCTCCTTGATGTTATCAGCTCGATTTACGCACCACGGCATGTCCTTTGGTGTTGGATTGCCGTTGATGCTGTAAGTATATGACAGAATTGCAAATTTGATACCGTTAACATTGATAAGTGTTATTTTCTGACTATCAGCCTCGGTTACATAGGTTCCGGTATGTTCAAGTCCGACATCCTCCAAAGCTTTCAACGTATGCGCAAGTCCTTCCTTGCCAAAATCCAAAGCATGATTATTCGCTGTCGTCACAAGGTCAAAACCCGCTGATTTTATCGCTTCTGCGAACGCTATAGGTACACCGAAAGCGGGAAAATCGGATGGTTTGCTCCCATTTGGAATTATTGTGGTTTCAAGATTGCCGACAGCATAATCGGCAGCTGTTATGAAAGGCGAAATATACTTGAACGCGTAGCTGTAGTCATATGCCTCCCCGCCTCCTTTTGACAGAGCGTCTTGGTTTTGGGCTTGGTGACACATCAAATCCCCGACGAAAGCTATCGTCGCGGAATATACGGGTGGTTTTGCCGTCGGACTGAAACCCCAGCTGTTCCATTCATATTCGTATTCGGACGAAATCGTTTTGCTGTAATCCTCGGTGTAATTTCCTTCCTGAGTAAGCAGTCTAACTCCCGATAAAGCGGGCGTTTGTTCGCCGTCTGCATATAAATCAAACGAATATATCGGGCGCGGCAGGTTCGATGAACACCAAAGCGCCTTAACTCTGTCATCATTGACAGAATAGACAAACAAATGACACCGAACGGCGGTGTCATCGTTTTTCATTCGAGCCGGGTGTTCTGACCCGAAGCTGTAAGACTTCCATACAACGAACGCAAAATCCGTTATCCCGTCGCGGTTAACATCTCCGATTTTGAACGAATCGACATACCATTCATTTTTCGAACGCCAAACCTCGGCATTGTCTGTTCCGACGACAGAAAGCCGTCCGTTTTCCAGCGTAAACTGATAGCCCTCGGAAACATCCTGTACAACGCCTGCGTTATCGGTTTCGCGCGCGGCGACGAAAGCTCGGTATTCATCAGTAAGAGCAGCGTTTTGCGCCATGCCACACACACAGGAAGTCAGCAGGCAGCATGCTATCGCAAACAGGAAAACGAACAGCAGCCTCAGCTTTGTCATGTTAGTAAGAATAACGTGTTTTGCCGATGTCACACATAAAAACCCGTTTCCACGCGGCTAAATCAGGCAATTCGTTTTGATTCATGATTTCGTGCCATTGCTCGTCTGTGAGTCGCGCGTTCATCGGAACAGTGAACTCATACTGCGAAAATACAGTTCCGCTTCCCAAGACTAATTTGCCGTCACGCGGGAACACGACGAATATCGTTTTCGCGAAACCTGTGGCTTCTTCAAGAGCCATTCCGTTCGGATCGGTGGCTACATCAGCGATTACGCCGCATGGGTGTTGATACAGATATTCATCAGTAAGAAAATCGGCTATTGCCTCGTCTATTTTTTCATCTGACCACTCGTGAACCATTTGGGATAGCTCATAATGCTTTGCCGTATCCCAAATATGTTCCAGTTCGCCGCCATAGGTTCTTATAAACTCATAATCATCGTCCGAGAGCGGCGCGTTCGATAGTTCCTTTTCCGCAATTTCTGTCAGACGCGCCGAAAGGTCGTATAATACGCCTAACGCTTCATCTGCTTCGGAAGTCAATAAGCCCCGCTTTTTCAAGCCGTTTTTTGTTTGCTTAACAAGGGCGGCAAGTCTGCCGAACACAACCGGGTTGGGCTCGACATATCCTCTGTCGTCAGGTTTCTCCGGTTCGTCGTCCGCCATGCCCATTTCAGCCATTGCCGCTTTCGAATAGAGAAGTGTATCGTGTTTAAGCTCAGTCCAACTGCCCTGGAACGAATTTAATTCCTTTAATGTCCACGCGGAATTTCGCATAAACATCGGATAACCCACCCCATCCGTCGCATCCGTATAGGGAAGAAGCATATACATCCACGACCAGTATAAGTTTGATGTCCACACGTTCTTAGGAATCTCGGAAATTTCTGTCCGAAGCTTCGTCATCTGTGTCGAATATTCAGGATATTTCGCTGTTTCATCAGCCAGCAAAACAAGCGCAGACGCAGAGCCGAACGCCGCGGGAATGTCCAGCGAATTCGGAAGCATTCTGTCCTTAACAGCACGGTCTATCAGGCTTTGGAATATATACGCGTCTATTGTAAAGCGCTGCCCCATGAAGCGATAACCCGAAATCGCAGTTTCCTTATCCTGTGTTTCATATATCGGCACAGAGTTAATTTGCGGCGGCGGCATTTTTTTGATTTCAGCTAACGCTTTCGCGAATAGGGTTTCATCAGCTATTTGTTTAGTTGCAGCAAGATTTGCCCCGTATATGCCTTTCATCACGTCGGCGTATTGATAATGTGTTATGTCATCACACTCGCCGACAAAGAAGTTTGTCGGTTCAAAAATGTTCGCCCACAGCGCTGATAATTTCGAATCTGTCAGCACCGAGGTTTGCAATAACGCGGATTTAACTTCGTCGTCGCTGCTTGAACGGAAAGTTATCTGTCCATACCACATCATCGCCTTGAAGTATGCTTGCAGCTGTTCTGTCTGATTATAATGGCTTCGCGTAATATATTGTGTATAGTCGGTTCGGTATGCGTCTATTCCATCAATGTCGCCGCCCATGTTAATGATGGGCGACGCACTTATACCTGCTTGAGCGTTAATCAAAGCCAGCTCCTGCGCCACAACATCTGCCGCTTCGGTCGGAACGGCAAATTTGCCGTTAAGCAATTTGCTGCCAACGCTGAAAAACGCTGTGTTTCGCAAGGCGGCGTTTTCAAAGGTTGTGCCGACAAGCTCTTTATATTGTGCGTATGACGCGGTCGCCATTCCGTCACTCAACTGAATCAAAATATCACAAAGCTTGTTTTGCTCCAAATCTTTCAGCACATAGTCAAACATCAAATGGAATGTGTGAACCGCCGAATCGGTCGTAATGAAATTAGGAACGAAATTGTATCTGTTGCTTTCGTAAATTTGAAAGAACTCTCTATATGAGTATCTGTCCGAAACGGCAAAATAGTTTTGCTCAATCATCTTTATCGACTCTTCAGACAGCTCATTTGCGGAATGCCAATAGCCGAAGCTGGTTTTCCAATCGTGATTGTCGGGTGAAAACTGTAACAAATTGGTTACATTCGACAAACCCGCGCTGATTGCATAATCAGGTATTGATGGCGTGCCGTGGTAAACATAATCATCATAGTCGGCAAACATTACGGTCTGATCGACGGTGGCTTCGACGGCGCTTGTTATAATAACCATTCTTGTATTTCCGTTCCAATCAACCTTGCACCCCAACGCTTCGGAAACAAATCGAACAGGAACAAGTGTCCTGCCGTTTATGATGACGGGTGCTACATCTATTTCTTTATTTATTCCGTTTACGGTCATAGTTTTATTGTCGATAGTGGTTTTCACGATTAAATCTCTCTTTTTCGCCGTAACGGTTCTTGCTTCGCCGTTCCATTCAACCGTTGCCCCGAGAGCTTCAAAAATCACCCTCATCGGGACAAGCGTTCTGCCGTTAATTATTTGCGGCTGAACGTCAAAGGCTAAGGTTTTCCCGTCAAGAATAACCTTTATCGGTTCTTCCGCTTTGACAGTATTATTATTAAAAATATTTACCGTCACCAAGCAGCACAAAATTACCGCCATCATGCCGCACAAAGTCCCTTTTAATTTTTTTGTATTCATTTGAAATACACTCCCGCTATTATAAATTTGCGGATAAAGCATCGCATCCAGCTGTCTTGTCTCCTTGTTACCCTTGCCTATTTTATCATTTTTATGTAATGCCGCCTATGAAACAGATCAAATCCATCTCATATTTATTCGTTATTGAAAAGTATACAACAGCGCGGTCATATTTTCAATTACAAATTATCTTTTTTCCAAAAGCGCCACAGTTTCAACATGCAAATCATTGTCCAAACTCAATTCAAAGCTTTCATCAATGATAGGGAGCTTGAAAACAATCGACTTTAACCATTGTCCGTTCGGTTTAGCT
>JGI994J12354_10001674_pt1 | contig 22332 bp, 23 predicted proteins | sample IntmicLarv3ML3BL_FD_12354 | JGI IMG/M metagenome (IMG submission 12354) | reverse complement strand
ACATACGGGAGTAAGACTGGCACTTAAGATCAACGAAAGTATCGTAATAGAAGTTTTCGAATGGATGGTGCATCAGATACGGCAGCTGTTCGGACATTTGGACAACCCGTCTAACATAAGTCCGCAGAAACCTGCGTTCGAAGTTCTGATCGATAATGTGTTCATTCAGTTCTCGGTCTTCTCAATGGTGACCGCACCGAAGATCCTGAAACCGTTATCCGCGGGAGAGATGCCCAGGGTTGATATCGCTGTCGTGGTGGAATGCAACCTCGCATCAGTATATTCGCTGATGGGAAAGGAGAAAGGGAAATGGAAAGCGAATTTCGGTGTCGTGATGGAGAACATACCTCCTGAACTGGTACCGAAGGCATTCAAAGTGGGCGAAGGCAAGTCCGCCGACCTGTGGCTTATAAAAGGGGAATTCTGGTGAAACACCCATAAGATATATAGTGCTAGCATATACAGCAGGATATGGCAGAGAAAACATTCAGAGTACCTACGGTACTTTCGTCTGACGAACTTATGGATAAGGCGTTCAGCAGAGCTGCCAAGATATTCAAGAAAGGGGTCAGCGCGCTGGATTCGAAGAAGAAGACAGCATTGGCGAAAGTAACCGCATCAGGAGATATCGTCAAGACGACATTTGACTCATACGTTGAAAGGTTCCCGAGGATCGACGAAAGGGAAGGATTCTATCCTGAACTCGTAGACCTTGTGATAGGATTGGACCATTACAAAAAATCACTGGGAGCGATGAACTGGGCGGCTTTCCGAACTGAGAAGCTGAAGAATGAGGCGCTCAGAGGGATCAGGAGAAGCAAGGACGAGAAAGTGATCGAAGGAATCCGCTCAGGATTCTACGGAAGATTGGCATCGATCCTGAAACAGGTGTCCAAGGACCTTCTGTTCCTGCAGGAAGCAAAGAACAAGTTCAGGAAGCTGCCTCACATCTCACCTGATGTCCCGACCGCAGTGGTGGCAGGTTTCCCGAATGTGGGAAAAAGCAATCTGGTCACGCATCTGAGCACCGCCGCTCCTGAGATCGCGCCGTATCCGTTCACAACGAAAGGTATCATAATCGGACATCTGGAAGACGGCTGGAAGAAATTTCAGGTAATAGATACGCCGGGTCTTCTGGACAGAAGTCTCGAAGAACGCAATGATATTGAAAAACAAGCGATCCTCGCGCTCAAGTACCTCACGAACGTTATGATATTCCTTCTCGACCCGTCGGAATCATGCGGATATTCCATGGAAAAACAATCATCACTTCTGGAATCCGTGAAGAAAGGGTTCCGGGACATACCGATAATAATAGCAGAAAGCAAGAGCGACCTTTTCGTTTCTGATTCGGAGTACATGAAATTTTCCGCCGAGACCGGCGAGAACATGGAGGCTCTGCGGGAAAGGATCCTGGAAGAGCTGAGGAATGTGTGATGACCGTTTTCAGTAAGGAAATGGACGATTATTTCAAAGGACTCTCTTCAGAGAAAGATAAATGTTACGAATTGGCAGAGAAAGCACGCAGTAAGGGAAAGGACCCCGAGACCCATGTGGAGATACCTCAGGCTGAGGACCTGGCGTCGCGTGTTGAGGAATTACTTTCAGAATGGAACGTGAAAGGTATCGCAGACAGGATCCGCAAACTGAGCGATGAGTACGACAACCGAGAGATCGTTTCGCTCATGGTAGCTCAGGAGGTCGCGAAAGCATCACAGGACAGCCAGGAGAAGACGGTGGACAGAGCGGTCAGAGCAGGACTTGCGGTCCTTACCGAAGGTATTCTCGTTGCTCCGCTGGAAGGTATCGCGGATACGAAGATAGGAACGAATGCGGACGGTTCGAAGTACATCGATCTGATATTCGCAGGTCCGATACGTGCAGCAGGAGGAACGGGACAGGCGATGAGCGTTCTCATCGCTGATGTGGTGCGCCGTGCGTTAGGCATCGGAAAGTACATTCCGACGGACGCAGAGATACGGAGATTCCATGAAGAGATACCATTGTATAAGCAGTGCCAGCATCTTCAATATTTACCGTCAACCAAAGAGATAACACAGATCGTGACCAACTGTCCCGTGTGCATTGACGGAGAAGGGACAGAGAATGAAGAGGTCTCAGGGTTCAGGGACCTGCCGAGGATACCGACAAACAAAGTGAGAGGCGGAGCATGTCTTGTCATCGCAGAAGGATTATGTCAGAAAGCCGCCAAGATCAAAAAGCATGTTGATAAACTGAAGATAGACGGGTGGGAGTTCATCGGCGACCTGATCACCAAGACCAAGGACGATGAGAACGTCAAGAAAGAAGTGAAACCGCAGTACAAGTATCTTGCAGATATCGTTGCAGGAAGACCGATATTCGGTCATCCCTCCAAGCCCGGAGGGCTGAGGTTAAGATACGGAAGGGGAAGGACATGCGGACTTGCTGCGATCGCGTTGAATCCCGCTACGATGTATGCACTTGATGAATTCCCCGCATTGGGAACGCAGATAAAGATAGAACGCCCCGGCAAAGCAGGTGCGGTCACTCCGTGCGACAGCATCGAAGGACCGATACTGCTGCTGAACAACGGGGACCTGGTGTACTGTCAGACCAAAGAGGATGTCGAGAAGATAAGGTCAAAGATAGCCGAGATCATAGACAACGGTGAGATACTGATACCGTTCGGTGAATTCTCAGAGAACAACCACATGCTCGTTCCGTGCGGATATACCAAGGAATGGCATAAGCAGGAACTTCTGGCAAAAGGAGAACTTCCCACGGACTGGGAGGACCCGACATACGAACGTGCGAAGGAAATGTCCCTGGCGCTCGATGTCCCACTGCACCCGAAGTTCAATCTTTTCTGGTCGGATCTGAACACAGACGATATCATTTACCTGAGGGAACACATACTACGGAACGCTTCTGTTTCCGACGGTCTGATGATAAAGAACGATGCCAAGGTAAAGTATCTGCTGGAAACGCTCGGAGCATTGCATACGATGCCGAAGGACATCGCAGTGAAAGAGAACATATCCGTACAGCTTTTGGACGGATTAGGGATATCCGGCGATCTGAAGCCGAAGAAGGAACTGAAAGGGGACACTGCATTGGAAATGGTCTCCGGTGCGGCAGGCGTAAGGATACGGGCGAAAGCAGGCACTAGGATAGGAACGAGGATGGCAAGGCCGGAGAAGGCCAAAGAGCGGAAAATGGATCCGGCCGTTCACGGACTGTTCCCTGTGGGAAGGGAACAAGGCAGCAAGAGGGAGATGTTCGCCGCAATAGGCGTAATGAAACGGATCAAAGCAGTGACCAAGGATTTCAAAGGACTTCCGATGGATGTCGGTTCAAGGATATGTCCCGAATGCAAGGTCAGAACATACAGATCGTGGTGCAGGGACTGTAACGAACATACGATATACGAAAAGACAGAAAGAGCATACGGCGAAGCACCGAAGATACACATTGAACTGGAGGAAGAGACGAGGGATGCAATGCAGTCGCTCGGAATAACCAAGATCCAGGAGATAAGGTGTGTCGAAGGACTTTCGTCGAAAACAAAGGTTCCGGAAGCGATCGAGAAAGGGATATTGAGGTCGGTGAACGATGTCTACGTTTTCAAAGACGGGACCATACGCTTTGATATGACAGATGTTCCGACAACACATTTCAGACCCGGGGAAATAGGTCTTTCGGTCGAGAAAGCGGCGGAACTTGGGTATGTCCATGACATTTACGGCAGACCGCTGAACGATCCCGATCAGTTGTGTGAATTGAAAGTACAGGACTTCATTCCCGCGGAATCCTGCGGCGATTACATGGTGAAAGTGGCAGCGTTCATTGACGATATGCTGGAAAAGCACTACGGTCTGGAAAGGTACTATAACGTAAAGGACCGCACGGAACTGATCGGGCACCTGGGGATAGGACTGGCACCTCACACTTCCGGCGGTATCCTGTGCAGATTGATCGGATACACCAAGGCATGCGGAGGCTATGCACATCCGTTCTTCCACGCAGCGAAGAGAAGGAACTGCGACGGTGATGAGGACAGCATAATCCTGCTGATGGACGGTCTCCTGAACTTCTCGAGGGCGTTCTTGCCTGACAGAAGGGGAGGGCTGATGGATGCGCCTCTGGTCCTCACGACCCGTTTGGATCCCAGCGAAATAGACAAGGAGGCCCACAATCTGGATTGTCATTTCGAATATCCTCTTGATTTCTACCGCGCAGCGGAGGAGATGAAGGATCCCAAGGAAATAGAAAAGATCATGGACCTAATCGGCGGACGCATCGGTACCGAAAAACAGTACGAAGGCGTAGGATTCACCCATGACACCGCGGATATATCGGAAGGTCCGAAACGTTCCTCATACTCCACATTGGAGACAATGAGGGATAAGATGGACGCCCAGCTGTTCCTGGGCAGGAAGATAAGAGCAGTGGACGAAAAGGATGTTGCCACTCGCGTGATAGACAAGCACTTCCTTCCCGACATGGCCGGGAACTTACGGAGCTTTTCCGCTCAGACCGTAAGATGCACGAAATGCGGAGAGAAATACCGGCGTATTCCCTTGACGGGGATATGCAGATGCGGGCATACGCTTACGTTAACGGTGCACGAAGCGAGCGTAAGGAAATACCTCGAAGTGTCCAAGGAAATGGGCGAGAAATACGGACTGTCGGAATATACCAGACAGCGCATAGACATACTCGAACAGAGCATGGCATCCCTCTTCGACAGCGACAAAGTGAAGAAGTGCAGGATAGACGATTTCTTCTGATTTTCTGCAAAAACGCACGGGACACGTGCTAAAACCATACATGTCAGAGGACAAGTATTATAATATCACGCAGGAATTAGGTCTTTAAATAGAGGGGTAGGGAATCATGACTGCAACTGAATACGGAGTCCCCAAGGGACTGCCCAAGGAAACGACCTCTGTCTGCCCGGAATGCGGGAAGCTTGTGAAAGCAACGATCCTTGACAGGGACGGAAAAGTGTATATGGAGAAGACCTGCCCTGAACACGGGGATTTCAGCGATGTCTACTGGTCGGACACGGATATGTTCCTCAAATCCGAAGCATATGCAGTGGACGGTATAGGACTGAAGAACCCGATGGCAGAGGCTTCAGGCAACGTTTCGATAACCATCGACAACAAGAATTTTGATATTATCTCGTGCACAGCGCTCGCTAACATCGATCTTACGAACAGATGCAACATGAACTGTCCGATCTGTTTCGCGAATGCCAATCAGGCAGGTTTCGTGTACGAACCTGATTTCGATACGATCGTAAAGATGCTGGAGATGCTCAGATCGGAGGATCCCATAAAATGTACTGCAGTGCAGTTCTCCGGAGGAGAGCCGACCATATATCCTAAGTTCGTTGAGGTCATCAAGAAAGCCAAAGAACTCGGATTCGCGCAGGTACAGGTGGCAACGAACGGTATCAAGTTCGCAAAGGACTTCGACCTTTTGAAAAGGGCGCAGGAAGCGGGGCTGAATTCCATTTACTTATCATTCGACGGTGTTTCCGACGATATATACCTTCAGGCAAGGGACAGGAAGATGTTTGACGTCAAGCTCAAGGTCCTCGAGAACTTAAGGAAACTGGAGAAGCCGCCGTCCGTCATACTCGTGCCGACAGTCGTCAAAGGACTGAATGATCATCAGATCGGTGACATTGTGAAGTTTGCGTTCGATAACGCTGATGTGATCAGATGCATCAACTTCCAGCCTGTTGCGTTCACAGGACGTATCACCCGCGAAGAACTTACAAAGGGAAGGTTCACTCTCCCAGATCTTGCGAAGGCATTGGAAGAGCAGACAGGATATGCCAGGAAGGAAGATTGGTACCCTGTTCCGGTCGTTGCGCCGATATCGAAATTCGCATCGCTCGTTCTCGGTGAGAACAAAGTGACGTTCACAACACACCCGCACTGCGGTATCGCAACATACCTGTTCAAGGATGACAAAGGAAACGTGGTTCCGATACCGAGGTTCGTGGATGTGGAAAGGTTCTCGAAGGGTCTTTGGACACTCAGCGAAAAGGCCCGTAAGTCCAGGTTCAAGAAATGGTATGCAGTGAAAGCCGCAATGCTGATGAGCAAGTGCGTCCGCGAAGAAGAACTTCCTGCGGGCATGACGAAGAAATCGCTTTCGAAACTCATCCGCAACGTGATGAGCGACAAGAGCAAAGCTACATTAGCAGACTTCTCATGGAGCATGATGATGATCGGCGGAATGCATTTCCAGGACAGTTACAATTACGACGTGGAAAGGGTACGGAGATGTGCTGTGCATTATGCAACGCCGGATCTTCGCGTCATACCGTTCTGTGCGTTCAACGGAGGTCCCGAGTACAGAGCAGAGGTCGAAAAGAAATTCTCGGTTCCCTTGGAAGAGTGGAAGGCCAAACACGGCGACTGGGAAAGTTAGGTGGTTATACGATGAAGGTCAAATACGAAAAATGTCTGCACTGCGGATGCTGTGTGGGCTCATGCCCTAAGAATGCAATATATCTGAACGATTACGTCCTAGAGTTCAACAAGGACTGTAACAACTGCGGCCGCTGCATAAAGATCTGTCCCGTCGCTGCACTGTCAAAGGAGGGTGCCTGATGAGATACGACTGCGATGTGGTCGTCGTCGGAGGAGGTCCCGGAGGATCGATGGCCGCGAAGTACGCCGCACTGGGCGGACTGAAAGTGATCATGCTCGAGAAGAAAGCAGAGATCGGATCACCCCTCAGATGTGCCGAAGGTGTCTCCAAGAAATGGCTGGAAGAGATAGGCGTGACGCCGGACCCGGCATGGATATGCGCGGACATGGCCGGTGCGACGATAGTCTCACCGTCAGGATACACATTCCAGTTAGATGAATCGAAGGCCGGTGCTGAGGTAGGATACGTTTTAGAACGTCATCTGTTCGACAAGGCGCTGGCAAGACAGGCGGCTGAGGCCGGTGCGACGATCATGATGCGCACATCCTGCCGTGATGTCATCAAGAAGGACGGAAAGCTGGTAGGTATCAAAGCTGACCGCATGGGCGACCCCATCGAGATATACGCAAAGTGCATCGTAGCCGCTGACGGATTCGAATCGCAGGTGGCAAGATGGGCNGGAGTTGANACTTCACTGCAGATGAAGGATATCGACACCTGTATCCAATACAGGATGACCAACATCGATATCGATCCGCATTACTGTGAGTTCAAGATAGGTTCGGCAGCACCGGGCGGATATGTTTGGATATTCCCCAAGGGCGAAGGTATCGCGAACGTCGGTATCGGTGTTCAGGCGGCAAAATGCAAACTCGGCGCCGATCCCAAGTACTACTTGGACAAATACATCGCATCCGAGGAGAGACTGAAGAACGGTCAGATCATCGAGGTCGTCGGCGGAGGTGTCTCAACATGTCCCGGACTCGATGAGGCTGTCGCAGACAATCTCGTTATCGTCGGGGACGCAGCACGTATCATCGACCCGATCACAGGCGGCGGAATATGTCACGCATGCAGAACAGGAATGTACGCAGGCAAAGTAATAGCGGAATGCGCCAAGAAGAATGACTTCTCGAAGAAGGCATTACAACCGTACGAGAAGATGTGGCGCGACAGGATGGAAGACAAACTGTACCGCAACTGGATGGCAAAGGAACGCTTCGCATCACTTTCCGATGAGACGCTTGACGACATCGTGAAGATGGTTTCCGGTTCCGATATCAAAGAAGTGAACGTGTACAACCTTCTGAAAGTGGTCAAGGAAAAGTATCCCTCCGTAGTGGAAGGATTCGAAGACCTGATCTGATCCTTTTCCAAGAGGGGATCCCCCCCTTTATTCTTNTTTTTCTGATCTTTACGGTAAGTGTTACTTCAGAACGGAAACGCCTTTCACATTTGTTTTCACTGTGAACGGAATGCCGCCCCTTCTCTCGATCGCTTCACATACCTGATCCGGTCTGTCTGTGAGGGCGATCATGCTCCCCCCGCCTCCGGACCCTGTGAGCTTCGCGCCGAAAGAATAAGGAAGCGAAGCGTTAACAAGCTTGTTCAGCTCGTTGCAGGATACTCCCAGAATTGATAGTAGTTTATGGTCCTGGGTCATCAGTTCTCCGAGTCTGACGAGATCCTTTTTCCTGAGGCGTTCCATGCCTTCTTCTGCTAATGTTCCGATCTCTTCGACAATGTCGAAGGCGAACTTGTTCGTGTCCCTGAACTTGCGGACCTTTTCCACCAGCGGACCTGTTGCCGCATGCAATCCGGTGTATCCGACGACTATCGTCATGTCAGGAACATCAATGCCGGAAATGTTCCAAGTGTTATCGTTCCTGGAGATGGTCCAAAGCTCTTCCTTCCCCTTTCCGTTGACCACTATTCCTTTGCCGTGTGTGGATGCGGATGCATCTACGGGGCTTGCTCTTCCCTGTACGCCGTATTCGGTGTCGAAAGAATCCTCTGCTATTTCCTTCGGTTCGGCGGACATGCCTTTCAGTGTGCGTATCGCTGCTGAAAAGGAAACTGAAAGTGCAGCCGAAGACCCCAATCCTGAGCCGGCGGGTATGTCACTGACAGTATCAACAGCGACATTGGACATTCCGTGCTTCTTCAGCATGTGATAGATATACGGATGCCTGCTGAGGTCCGCAGGACGTCCGTTCAGCATATCCTCTTCCGAGTGGTCAAGAGAGCATGCGAAACGTTTGTCTATTGCAACGGCAACAGCAGGTTTTCCGTAAACTACGGCATGTTCTCCCAGCAGTATCAGCTTTCCGGGAGCAGAGGCGGTCACCATCAGAATTACCTGTTCAGTCCGTATCTCGAAAGGGCTTCGATGATAACGTCATTAGGACTGCGTCCGCTGAGGATCTGTTTCCCTACGGTCCACCATTTCTCCTCGCGTTCTGCGATGGCCTTTTCGAAATCCTCGTCGGAATCGAATTCCTCACGGTTCACTTTGGTCATTGACTGGTATGCTGCGTCAAGGATGTCAACGCCGTATCTCTGGTTGGCGATGAACACTCCCAGCATGTGATCGAATGCGTATGACAGCTCAAGTGCGTCCTCCAACGGAAGTGATTCCATGATCATGTCCAATAATGAATTGACGGCCATGTTGAATACCATCTCGTTCCTGCCCTTCTCCGGGACCTTGTTCTCGTCCATGAACTCCGTCATGTCCTTGAACCAAACATTCCTGAGTGCTTCGACCCTCTTGGGGTTCTTTCCCCACAGCTGGTTCTCAATAGGTACGCTGTCGTCCTCTTCGAACATCTCGTTTATTCCGCCTTTCTCATCATCTTCCATGTTCAGAATCTCCTCATTACTTTTTCCAGTATGTCCATCCCCTTGTTTATCTTTTCTTCGTCTGCGGCGTAAGAGAATCTCAGATGCCCTTCGCCGTTCTTGCCGAATGCAGACCCCGGAGTGCATATCAATCCTGCCTTGACAAGATCCATTGCCAGGTCTTCCGACTTTATCTTCGGGGTGTATGACGGGAACGCATAGAAAGCACCGCGGGGCGGGGTGATGCTCATGTTGCCGATCTCATTGATCCTTTTGGAGATGAGGTCCCGTCTCTTCTTGAATATGTTCCTCGCATCCTTCAGATAACTGTCGATGTCAGGAAGTGCATTCAGTATGCCGTACTGAGCAGGCATGTTGGGTCCTGCGCAGATGTGATAGTTCATCTTGATCAGGTCGGGAAGCACAGATTCGGATGCGAGTATGTATCCCATCCTCCATCCCGTGACCGCCATCATCTTCGAGAATCCGTTGATGACAACGGCTTTATCCAAAACGTCAGAGAACGTTACATGCTTTCCTTCGTAAACGAATGGTTCGTAAACCTCATCGGATATTATCGTGATGTCATTGTCCTGAGCGATATCGCATATTCCTTTGAATGTTCCTTCATCGATCACACCGCCGGTGGGATTGGAAGGACTGTTCACGAATATCGCTTTGGTCTTCTTGGTAATGTTGCAGAGTATGCTGTCAACGTCCGGAACTAGATCTTCTCCAAGTTCGTATTCTTTCGGGATCCCGCCGGAAAGTATGGTGTGCGGACCGTATACAACAAAGCCTGGGTCTGGTATCAGCACCTCGTCCCCGGGGTCTATCATCGACTGTATCGTAAGGAAGATCGCCGTGGTACCGCTTTGTGTGATCATCACGTTACTGTCGCTGAGGCCGTGACGCTTCGCGACCGCTTTCCTGAGTTCGGGAATGCCTGCGGTCGGACCGTACCTGTTCAACCCGGCCGCTGATGCTTCTGCCATCCCTTTTATCGCGGATGCAGGAGGAGCAAGGTCCGGTTCACCCAATCCGAGGTTGACGGAATCGGAAGAGGCAAGATCGAACATCTTCCTTATTCCTGACATGGGTACAGAATCAAGGCGACGTGATATCTTCATGCCACGCGATTGGTTTTCAGGTATTATAATCATTTTACGTTACGAGACGCTGCCGGTCACGGCCCTTAATGCTGGATATGGACAGATATAAATGGCAGTGCCCCATTGCAACAGTCCGTTATGACCGATCGGAAATCCTCAGAGGTACCGGAAAGGTATGAATGCGACGTTGTCATAGTAGGAGCGGGACCGGCAGGAAGTACTGCCGCAAGATACGCTTCGGAAAGCGGTCTGAGGACGATACTCATAGAGAAGAAAGCAGAGATCGGTTCTCCGCTGAGATGTGCCGAAGGCATATCAAAGAAATGGCTGTCCCGCGTGAACATCGTTCCGGACAGGAAATGGATATGTGCGGACATAATGGGAATGAGGATCAGAACGTCATCGGGTTCAACATTCGTTTCTGACGAACGCGGAGATGACGGAACCGGAAGAGGATACGTTCTGGACCGTCATCTTTTCGACAAGATGCTTGCCGAGAAGGCAGCTGCTTCGGGTACGACGATAATGATGCGCACATCATGCCGCGGTGTCATAAGGGAAAAAGGAAGGCTTGTCGGTATCAAAGCCGATCGCATGGGCAGTCCCATCGAAATATATGCCAGATGTGTGATCGCAGCAGACGGTTTTGAATCACAAGTGGCAAGATGGGCAGGTCTGGACACGACTTTGCCGGATAAGGACATAGACACGTGTGTACAATACAGGATGATCAACGTCTCAGTGGACAGGGAATACTGCGAGTTCATAGCAGGATCGTGCGCACCGGGAGGATACATATGGATATTCCCGAAGGGAAAAGGCATCGCCAATGTCGGTATCGGGATACAGGCATCGAAAGCATCTGCAGGGGATCCGAAAAGATATCTTGATGAATATATCTCAAAGGACGACAGACTGAAGGACGGTCAGGTCCTGGAGGTCGCAGGAGGAGCAGTATCCACGGTCCCGGGTGCGGAAAGAGTGGTATCCGACAATCTGATGCTGATCGGCGACGCGGCAAGGTTCATCAACCCCGTGACCGGCGGAGGGATACATGAAGCGTGCATCTCCGGAATGCTGGCTTCGCAGGTATTGAAGAAATGCATCGATTCGAACGACCTTTCGGAAAGTGCATTGAAGGAATACGAAATAAAATGGAGAGAAGAGGTTCAGGAAAGATTCGACAGGAACTACAGGATAAAGAACTGGTTCTCCGAAACTTCCGACGAGACCTTGGAGAATGTTGTAAGCATCCTCAACGAAGCAGGTCTCAAGAAACTGAAGATGGATGAGGTCCTGAGAACGATAACGGAAAAGGACCCCTCGCTGCTGTCAATGTTCTGAGATCAGGATGGATGGTCGCATCTTCGGAAGGTTTTATATTCACTTGATTTTGGGTCGGATAGAAAATTAACAGTGGTTAATAACATGTGGCACATGCTGCATATTTAAGCAAAAAGAGAAAAATGTTGGATATATCCGTCGATTTTCCAAACCGTTCGAAAGTAATATTTATAATACCCGTAGCGGATACGATACTATGTCCTCAAACAAGACAATAGGCTTGATAATCGCGGTCATCGGTGCCGTGATAACATTAGCAGGAGCCTTGACGTATGTTGTAGACAGCATCGAGATCGATGAGATGATATCGTACGTGATCATTATCGCAGGTGTCATTGTCGTTATTCTCGGCGTTCTCTTTATGTACTTCCTCGGCGACATGCTTCTCGGAATAGATCCTCCGGCAGCAAAGCCCGCAGCAAAGGCAGCGGCGAAGCCGGCAGCAACGAAAGCATCTGCACCTAAATGCAGGGCAGACCAGGTCAATCTCGGCAACTCAAGGCTTGCAAAGGCAATGAAATACGCTGCAGACAAGATCGACTCCAAGGTAAGCCTTGGAAAGATGTCCGACAAAGATGCAGACATATTCATGGGGAAGGTAATGCAGTACGCTCCGTCCGTAGGAAAGGACGAGGATGCTGTAATGATCTCCATCGGCCGCCTTATCGGTGCCATCGCAGAATTCTAAACAAGAGGCGCAAGCCTCTTTTCATTACATTTTTCTAATCGTTCTGTCATATACCGGTAATGAACCTTGATGCTGACCTTCTGTGCTGCTTCTTCGATGCCGCGAACATGCACAGGTGGAACGATCATCTGAGGCCGATCGAACTCACGGAATTGGATAAACAGTCCCACAAAGTGGCAATAGCATGGATGCTGGGAAAGTTCGAAGAATCCAACGGGTGCAAAGTGAAATGGAAGAACATCATCGAGTACTCAATGTTCTCATTCATCCAGCGTCTGATCCTTACGGACCTGAAACCTAACCTGTTCCACAGGATAAAATCAGAAAGGTCGAAGGAACTGAACGATTATGTGATAAAAGAATTCGAAAGACTTGTTCCGAACTGCTGTAAGGACCTGAAGACACGTTTCGTAAAGTATCTGAGAGGAGAACGGAACACCAAAGAGGACAGGATAATACGTGCTGCGCATTACTTGGCGACGTATTGGGAGTTCCGTTTGATAAAGGACCTCAATTCATCGATGTATGCAATAAGGGAGACCGAAAAGGACATAGAGAATGAACTCGCGGTCCACAAGGACCTCCATGGCGTAAGCGAGATAATGCTGTCAAGGTCATTCGGTCTTGTCGATCTTTTCGGTCAGCTTAGATTCCAGCAGAGGTGGGCAAGGACCCCCAGAGTACCGAAGACCACTGTACTCGGCCACATGCTGCTGGTCGCTGATATGGTGTATCTCAACGACCTTGACAAAGGGACGAGCGATGACAAGGCGTACAAGAACTACTTCAAAGCACTTTTCCACGATCTTCCCGAAGTTCTGACGAAAGATGTCATTTCACCGGTGAAGAACAATGTCGGCGGTCTGAATGAACTGCTGGAGGATTATGAAAGGGAATTGGTAGAATCTAAGATCATTCCGCTGATCCCGAAGGACTGGCACAACGAATTCCGTGAATTGATATATGATCCGTTCAGCGGTGACGGTTATGATATCAAGACATGCGATCTCCTTGCGGCATATATGGAAGCGGACATGTCGATACGATACGGCATCGGTTCCGCAAAACTGAAAAGGTCAAGGGACGAGATCAAGGCAACATTACTTTCCCGTAAAGGCATCGATTCGGAAAAACTGATAAAGAGGTTTAATGAGATCGACGTCTAACCGATGACATCCTTTCTCATGTAAGGTCTGAGAACCTCAGGCACAGTCACGGTACCGTCCTTGTTCTGATAGTTCTCAAGCACTGCGACCATCGTCCTCGGCAGCGCAAGACCGGAACCGTTCAGTGTATGAATGAATTCACTTTTCAGATGAGGCTCAGGTCTGAACTTGATCTTTGCGCGGCGTGCCTGGAAATCCGTGAAACACGAGCAGGACGAAGATTCGAGCCAAGCATCCTTTCCCGGAGCATGGATCTCGAGATCGTAACATTTCGATGCAGAGAAGCTCATGTCCCCTGTGCACAGCAGAAGCGTACGGTACGGAAGTCCGAGACCTCTGATGACGTCCTCAGCATCATTCCTGAGTTCTTCAAGGACATCGAAGGAACCTTCGGGATGGACGAACTTCACCATTTCCACTTTGTTGAACTCATGAACTCTGATTATTCCTCTTGTGTCGGAGTGTCTTCCCGCTTCGCGTCTGAATGACGGAAGGTATGCGGTATACGATATCGGCAGTTCCGTTCTTTCGAATATCTCATCCCTGTGCAGATTCGTAACAGGAACCTCAGCAGTGGGGTTCAGCCAAAGATCATCCCTTTCCAGCCAATACATATCATCCTTCAGATTCGGATACTGACCGGTGCCGATCACAGCGTCACGATTGACGATCACAGGCGGGAACACTTCTGTGTATCCTTGTTTCTCATGAAGGTCCAGCATGTAATTTATCAATGCCCTTTCCAACTTGGCGCCGTCGCCTTTCAGTGCGTAGAACCCGCTTCCCGTGACCTTGGTCCCGCGGACGAAGTCAATTATGTCAAGGTCTTCGCCGATCTCGAAGTGTTCCTTCGGTCTGAAGCTGAACTTCTTAGGTTTGTCGGATCTTATGATGACATTCTCAGAAGCATCCTTCCCTATCGGAACAGTCTCGTGAGGAACGTTCGGAATGTTGAGTATGAACTCATCACGTACCGCTTCCAGTTCTGCGATCCTCGCGTCAATGTCCTTGATCTCATCGCCGACCGCTTTCATTTCGTCGATCTTCTGTTTCTTTTCGGAAGCAGGAAGTTTCGGGATCTCCTGCGATACTGCGTTACGTGTCTGTTTCAGACGGTTGTTCCTGTCAGTGAGCGAACGCCATTCTGCATCCGCTTTCAGGAATTCGTTCAATACGTCGTCAGAACGGTTCCTGTTCTTCAGCATTCGGCGGATCATCTCAGGATCTGCTCTGATCAATGCTATGTCCAACATATCCATACCTCAGAATTTCTTTTGCGAAAGGGATGTCCACGTTCTTTTATCAGTAAGGATGATGACACCGCCCCTGACATCAACGACAACGTTTCCTGTAGCCTCAGCTATCGACACCGCTATCTCCTGCGTTTCAGTTTCCGCGCCCGGGAGTACCTTGATCTTTATCAGACGGTTCTTCTTGATCTGCGCTTTTATCTCTTCGGCTACGCTTTCCTTCAACCCTTCCTTTCCCACGTGGACGGTCGGCGATATCTCAAGAGAACGTCTCATCAATTCCTTTTTGGCTTCCTTTTCGGTCATCTTCTCTGCTCCGTTATGTACGGCATTCTTCTGACATTCCCGCATTCGGTGCAATTCATATTCACTTTATGGTTCCTCAGACGGACATTGCATGTCACACCAGGGACGAGCGGGATACCGCATCTTTTACAGTATCTGATGTCCTTGGACATCTTCGTTCTCGTTTTCATACCTATCCTGCGGGCAAGTGAAACATACCGTCTGGCTCTGTCCATATTCCCCTTTGAGACCTCGTCTCTGGAAAGGGACATGAGGATATCCATTCTCGTGTGAGCGATATCCTTCGCCTTTCCGGGGTCTATGCGCCGTTTGCTCATACGGATTCACATCCGCACGCATATAAAAAGATTCACTCTTCTTCCATTAGTGATGCAAGGTAATCGTGCACTTCTTTCTCTTCGCCGCTCATTCCCTCTTTGAATTCTGAATATTCATTCCAGAGGAACATGAACTGATCGTGGAATGCGACAACGGCAGCATCCCAGTGGTCCTTCTTCACGGAAACGCCGAGGTCGGAGTTCTTTAGGATCCAGCAGCCGTCATTCCATGCGACGGAAACGGGAACGGGGACGTTCAATACGATATCACCGTCGGCGGAGATGATACGACGGAATCTCATTGTTTCCAGAGGAACGATCTTCCCTATGCCGGAGACCTCTGACGGTGTGTTCCCGCTGTATGCGATCCTTCCTGCCACTATCACTGCTTTGTCGGAGAGTCCGAACGCCTCCTTTTCCAAAGCAGGGTCAGAGAAGGACAGACGGGCATTGCCGCTTCCGCAGGTCAGCCCCACTTTGTCACCTCTTCCGGATCTGGACCGGACAGCATGGATGATACCGCAGACGGCACCGTCACAGTTCATTCCGAGATTGTTGATATATGATTGTATCTTTTCGATGTCCTCTATGTCGAACACAGCCTCTGCGCTGAATTTGACATAGAACCTATGGTCTCTGAGCACAGATGCCAATTCGATGATGTCGTCAGCGATGAGCTTCCTGTACCTCGGGTCTGAGAACGTATCCTCGATCCAGTAGCCTCCTGCTCCGGACCCCATGCTTATCAGTGTTCTCTCAAAGAGAAGCATAGCATCCTCTATGACGCCGGATGTACTGAATTTCACAGAAGAGCCGATGGAAACACCGGAAGTACGGTTCATTGTGAGGTCGAAGATACTTGCGAGCCTTGCGTCAACGGTCTCCAGGATCCTGAGTTCCTTCACCAGAACATATTCTCCGATGTGTGTGAACAAAGACTGAACGGATACCATGACCTTTCCGGCAAGGGCAACGGGGACGCTGCTTTCGCCGTCCTTAGGCAGAACGCTGAACTCTAGGGAGCGCATCACTACCGTATTGGACTGCAGAGTTTTTGAACTTTCCCGAAGACGGGACCGTTGCGCACTGTGACAATCATGGAATATTGTCCGGCAAAGGCAGTAAAACGGCAGTGCGAGTAATAGCTTTTAAATATACATTGGGGATTGGGTGTTTTCACTTAGGATAGTGATTGCATATGGCAAGGAAGCCCGCAGTGATGTACAGACAGATCAAGGGTCAGGCATATACCCGCAGAAAATACATGGGCGGTGTGCCTAACAGCAGGATCAGCCAGTTTGATATGGGAAACCTGAAAGAGGAATTCCCGGTAGTTCTCTCGCTCAAAGTGGAGAACCGCGTTCAGATAAGACACACAGCACTTGAAGCAGGACGTATCGCTGCTAACAAAGTGATGAGCAAGAAAGCAGGTGTCGCCAACTACCACTTAAGAGTTCGTGTCTATCCGCACATAGTGCTGAGAGAGAACAAGCTCGCAACAGGCGCAGGTGCAGACCGTGTGTCCTCAGGAATGAGGTCGGCATTCGGAAAGAACGTCGGAACCGCAGCAAGACTGGAGCACAACCAGATCGTGTTATCCATCGGATGCACACCGGCAGCGTTCCTCCTCGCCAAAGAGGCATTGTGGAAAGCATCGATGAAATTCCCCACTCCCTGCTACATTGATGTGGAAAGGGGCATGGAACTCGTTTCATAAGATGTTCGACCTGAAGCTGAACGAAGTCATAGATTGGATCCGATCCAACAACTTTTCTTCTGTGGCAGTTCAGCTTCCGGAAGGCTTGAGATCCAAGGCTATGGAAATAGCCGATTCTATTTCTTCTATTGATGTTTCAGTCATCATCATCGGCGATCCGTGTTACGGCGCGTGCGACATCAGGATGGATAATGCTCAGGCACTGATCCATTTCGGGCATTCTTGCATTCCGTCCCAGAACACAAAGAATGTGTTCTATGTCGAAGCAAGAGCAGACATCAACATCAACATTCCCGAGAACTTAGACAAAGAACTTTCGGGAACGGTGGGATTGCTTGCGACCATCCAATATGTTCACATGATCCCGAAAGTGAAGGAATTCCTTGAGTCAAAAGGAAGGACCGTGAACGTATCAAAAGGAGACGGCAGGATAGCATATCCCGGTCAGGTCCTCGGATGCAATCATTCCTCTGCCGGTCCGGCGGATTCATATCTGTTCATCGGAGAAGGCGACTTCCATCCTCTGGCGGCAGCCTTCGGAGTGAAAAAGAAGATGCTGATCCTGAATCCGATATCCGGGGAGATAAGGAACGTGGATGATGTCCGCGACCGCATCCTGAGGAAAAGGTTCGCCGCTATTCAGTCGGCAAAGGACGCGGAAAGATTTCTGATAATCGTCTGCGGCAAAACAGGACAGAGGAGGGATGCTGTTGCAAACGATTCGGCGAAGAAGATAACCGAAGCGGGAAAGAAAGTTTACACAGTGGTAATGGACGAGATATCTCCCGATCGATTACTGTCATATGATGTCGATGCGTATATCAACACAGCCTGTCCGAGAATAGCAATGGATGATTCGGTAAGATACAGAAGACCGATGCTCACCCCTCCTGAATTGGATATTGTGCTCGGATCGAAAGGATGGGATGATTATTCTTTCGACTCGATATGACCGTAATGTAATTATCCTCTGAATCGATAAGCGTGATATGCATTCGGAAGACCTTCTGAGAAATGTTCCCGACGCCAAAGTAGGCATAGGAATGAAGAACTGTACGGAATATCCGGGTGCAGCAGTATACAACGATCCGGAATCGCTGATACGTGATCTCAAGAACGGAAAGATAGACGCAGCGGTAAGAGGGAACATGTCTTCCTCAGAGTTGCTGCCGATACTGAAAAGAGAGTTTTCGTTGAAGGAGATACAGAGGACCGTACTTTTGGAGCCTGTCGGCAAAAAGTTGGTGTTCATCGCTCCCGTAGGTATCGACGAGGGATGGACGGTCGAACAGAAATATGAATTGACGGTGAATTCCATCAGATTGATGAGAACGATGGGAATGGGAACACGTATCGCAATAATGTCAGGCGGAAGGAACGCCGATCTGGGAAGGTCCAAAGAGGTCGATCGGACGATAAATGATGCTGATGTGCTTGTAAGAAGATTAACATCAGAAGGATATGACGCATACTGTTCTGAGATATTGATCGAGAACGCGGTCGATGACGCAGATCTCATAATCGCACCCGACGGGATATCAGGGAACCTGCTGTTCAGGTCGCTGCATTTCCTGGGCGGTGCAAAAGCATTAGGTGCGCCTGTTCTAAATATGAAAAAAGTGTTCGTTGACACATCCAGAGCAAAGACCGACTACACTGATTCGATCGCTTTGGCAAAGAGACTTTCGGAGGTTAGCAAATGATATTGGAGATCGACGGTGCACACTCGGGGATACGTTTCTCGGCGTGCCACTTCATACCCGGACACGAGAAATGCGCCAGACTTCACGGCCACTCATATATTGTAAGGCTGAGATTGGAAGGCGATATCGGCGATTCAGGTATGTTAATGGATTTCGTCGTACTGAAGAAAGCACTCAGGGCCCTGGCGGAAGAACTTGATCATAAGACATTACTTCCGGCGTTATCCGAGAACGTGAAGATAACCAAAAAGGGCAAAGAGATCGAAGCGGTGTCATGCGGCAAACGTTATGTTTTCCCTGACGAGGATGTTGTCATGCTGGACATTCCGACAACGACCGCAGAAGAGATGACAAAGAAAATGGTCTCTCAGATCATCGGGATGATAGCATTTCCGAAGAACATACGATCAGTGTCAATAGGATTGGACGAAGAGAGAGGACAGACCGCATGGTCTTCGGTGGAACTGAGATGAACGCGGTCGTTCTGTTATCCGGAGGGTTGGATTCCACCGTCACATTGGCAGTGGCCGTGAAAGAGAACAAGGAAGTCACAGCATTGAGTTTCAGATACGGACAGAGGCATACCAAAGAGTTAGAATCTGCCGCGAACGTATGTGAACACTATGGCGTCAAGCACGTGATAATGGATATGGACCTCAGTATATTCCGTTCTGCACTCACACGCAAGGACATGAACGTCCCTGAATGCCGTGACACGGAAAAAATGAGCTCAGACATTCCTGATACGTATGTGCCAGCACGCAACATCATCATGCTGAGCGTGGCCGCAGGGCTATGCGAATCCACAGATGCTGAAAGGATATACATCGGTGCGAATTCAGTGGATTATTCAGGATATCCCGATTGCAGACCGGAGTTCTTCGAAGCGTTCAAAGAGATGATAGCCAAAGGGACAAAGACAGGTGTTGAAGGCAGACCGACAGCAATAGAAACGCCGATACTCGATCTCTCGAAGAAAGAGATCGTCCTGCTGGGAAAGGAACTGAAAGCACCTCTCGGACTCACATGGTCGTGTTACAACGGACGGGAAAAGGCATGCGGAAAATGTGACTCATGTGTGCTGAGACTGAAAGGTTTCTCCGATGCAGGGTACAAGGATGAGGTGCTCTATGAGGATATGTGAGCATTTCCGTTCGATACAGGGCGAAGGTCTGATGATCGGTTCGCTGACGTATTTTGTCAGATCGACAGGCTGCAATCTTTCCTGCAGCTGGTGCGACACCAAATATTCAAATGAGGAAGAAGGCACGGAGATGTCTGTTGACGAGATATTGGATATCGTCAGAGATGACAGGAACATATGCATCACAGGCGGAGAGCCTCTCCTTCAGGATGACGTTTACGAATTGATGGAAGAACTCCTGAAAATGGGAAAGAGGATAGTACTGGAAACGAACGGTTCCGTTTCGCTGTCAAAGGTTCCCCAAGATTCCCAATTGATAATAAGCATGGACATCAAGTGCCCGTCATCCGGCATGGATGATAGGATGAACATGTCCAATCTGGCTCTTTTGAAACCGACGGATCAGCTGAAGTTCGTCGTAGAGAACAAGAACGATCTGGAGTATGCGATATCCATTATTGAGAAAGGGGTTGACTGTAACGTCATAATATCGCCGGTGGGCGGAATGGACATCGAACCGCTGGCTGACGAGATGGTCGAACGCAGACTTGACGTAAGAGTGCTGCCGCAGCTGCACAAGATGATATGGGGCAATAAGAGATCAGTTTGATCTGTTCGCCATTCTGCGTTTGAAATTCACGATGCCTTCTTCTGCAGTTCCGTCCTCGTCGAATGACACTTTGATACCCGCACCGGTGAGTTTATCGTACCCGTGCGGACCTATCCCTCCGGTGATCACGGCATCCACTTCCAGGCCGATGATAGCATCGGCGACCTTCATTCCCGCGCCTTCGACAGCGTTCGCGAATTCGTTCTTCACCGCAACGTAATCCAACGTTTCCGTGTCAACGATGAGGAAGAAAGCAGCTCTGCCGAAATCATCTGCGATGAACGAATCCAGAGAATCGCCTTCGGTCAGGACGCCGACCTTCATTTCTTGACCGTCCTCATGACCTTCTCTGCGATGTCCAGCAGCGCCTTTGCCGTAGCTGATTCAGGTGATCCGGACACGATGGGCGTTCCGGAATCCCCGCTCTGCACCACACCCGCTTCCAAAGGTACCCTTCCCAGGAACTGAACTTCCATTTCCTTGGCCGTGCTCTCTCCGCCGCCGGTCCCGAAGATATTGGTGACCTCGTTGCAATGCGGACAGACGAAACCGCTCATATTCTCTACGATACCGATTATCGGCATCTTCGCCTGTGCTGCGAACACCAGGGACTTACGGCTGTCAAGCAGCGCAACATCCTGAGGAGTTGTGACAATGACCATACCGTCAGCCTTCGGGATCAGCTGTATGATCGAAAGCGCTTCGTCACCGGTTCCCGGCGGCATATCTACCACTAAGTAGTCCAAATTGCCCCAGTTCACTTCTTCGATGAACTGTCTGATCGCACCCATTTTTACAGGACCTCTCCAAGCTATCGGAATGTCCTTGTCGGGAAGCAGGAATGCCATTGACATCACTTTCACGTTATTCGGTGCCGTGACGGGAATGAGCTTCTTATCCTCGGCAATGATCTGTTCGCTTTCAACGCCCAGCATCTTGGGGATATTGGGGCCGTGGATATCCACGTCCATGATCCCTGTCTTGAATCCTTTGAGGGCGAACGCAGTTGCAAGGTTCACAGATACAGTGCTCTTGCCGACGCCGCCTTTTCCGCTCAGAACGATGATAACGTGTTTGATCTTCTTCAGATTCTCCTGAAGCATGATATCCGATTCGCTGATCATTGATGCCATTCTACCACCTGTTCCGGGGATACGTTAGCCTGATAAAAGATTTGTCCATGTCCGAGCGCTGCGGAATGAACAGTTTTTTCGATGCTGGGTAGTAATATTTTAATGTGCGTTAAGAACTATAAACCAACATTGCCATAAAAATTCATAACATTGTTGATTTTCCTTCTTTTCCGGTACATTACAAAGGTTTTGATTCGTATGATGTTAAATAATCTCGGCTCGTTACACTCTGTATGGTTAATAAGGCGGTCGATCTGTTAATAATTGACAATGTATCGAAAAAGTTCGGGAACAGGACCGTTCTGAAAGATGTCAGTGCGAAATTGACCACCGGCGGAAAGCTGGGGCTGATTGGAAAAAGTGCTGCCGGAAAGAGCGTTCTGATCCACATGGTCCGCGGTAGTGCGGAGTATGCACCGACAAAGGGAAAAGTGATCTATCGCGTCAATCAGTGCACGAAATGCGGACACTTGGACCTTCCTTTCGAAGGCGAACCGTGTACGAAATGCGGGGCATCTTCCGTTCTGAAGGAAGTTGATTTCTGGGCGCTGCCGGAAAGGGATCCG
>JGI994J12354_10001673_pt1 | contig 22344 bp, 20 predicted proteins | sample IntmicLarv3ML3BL_FD_12354 | JGI IMG/M metagenome (IMG submission 12354) | reverse complement strand
GACAAGACTTGTCCAAGGTGATGTTGGTAGTGGTAAGACTATTCTAGCTTTTTTAAGTATGGTTATGGTGGCGGAGTGTGGCTATCAAAGTGCTTTGATGGTGCCAACGGAAGTTTTAGCAACCCAGCANTATAAAGCACTTAAAACGTTATTGACGGACGCCGAGTGGGAAAAGTACAATCCAATACTATTAACTGGTTCTAATACGGCCAAAGAAAAAAGGTTGCGCTATGAGATGATTGCTACTAATAAAAGTCAAATTATTATCGGTACTCATGCTTTAATCCAAGAAAAAATCGAATATGCTAATTTAAGCTTAGTTATTACTGATGAACAACATCGCTTTGGCGTAGCACAACGAGAGTCGCTAAGTAATAAGGGGATAAGCCCTCATGTTTTGGTTATGAGTGCAACCCCCATTCCGCGGACGCTGGCAATTATTTTATATGGTGATTTGGATATATCAATCCTTGATGAATTACCAGCTAAGAGACTGGCAATTAAAAATTGTGTAGTGACACAATCATTCCGTCCCCAAGCATACCGTTTTATTACCGACGAAGTTAAAGCCGGACGGCAAGCATATGTTATTTGTCCAATGGTTGAACCTAGCGAAGAATTAATTGCTGAAAATGTTGTTGATTATGCGGATAAACTAAGAGGTCTTTTACCAAAGGAGATTGTTATAGAAATGCTTCATGGTCGCATGAAAGCCACTGAGAAAAATGATATCATGGCACGCTTTGCCAATAACGAGATACAAGTGTTGGTTTCAACGACAGTAATTGAAGTAGGAGTAGACGTGCCTAATGCCACGGTAATGATGATTGAAAATGCCGAACGTTTTGGTTTGGCCGGACTGCACCAATTAAGAGGGCGCGTAGGCAGAGGCGAACATCAATCATATTGTATTTTCATGCAAGGAAATAACGATAAAGAAATAGCAAAACGGCTAGATATATTAAATCATTCAAATGACGGTTTTCATATTGCCAGTGAAGATTTGAAACTGCGTGGGCCAGGTGATTTGATTGGTGTAAGACAAAGTGGGGTCATGGAATTTGCTATCGCTGATATTTTCGAAGATGCTAATATTTTAAAGCTTTCAAGTGAGGCCGCCAGTCGCATTTTGGCAAGCGATGAAACGTTAAATAGCGAAAATTTCGTGTCTCTTAGAAATAGACTTGCCAAGCAGACAAAACATTTGTATTCTTTTTAGTTGTTTGGTATAATCTAATTTAGCAACAGGAAACCAAGCATGGATAAAGTAAGTATTTGGTTTTGCCTGGAAGGAAAATATTGGAGGTGCAAGGTGAACATAGGAATAATCGCACATAATAGCAAGAAAAGCTTAATAGAAGATTTTTGCATCGCTTATAAAGGTATTTTATCAAAACATGAGGTTTATGCCACCGGAACAACAGGTCGGCGAATTGAAGAGGTTACGAATTTACAGGTACACAAATTTCTGGCAGGTTCAATTGGTGGCGATAAGCAGTTTACCGAGATGATTGAACGGGGAGATATGGACTTAGTAATCATGTTCTATAATCCATCGATGATTTCGCCAAAAGAACCTGATATTTTGCATATAACCAAGATATGCGACCAATACAATATTCCGGTAGCGACTAATATTGCGACGGCGGAATGTCTAATCTTGAGTCTATCAAGAGGCGACCTGGATTGGCGCGAGCACATGAGATAGGATATGACATGATGAGAGTTATTGCGGGAAAAGCGAGACGCATTCTTCTAAAGACTCCCAAGAGCCAGCGGACACGACCAACTTCGGATAGAGTCAAAGAAACCTTGTTCAATATGTTACAACCAGAATTATACAACTGTACATTTCTTGATTTGTTTAGTGGTAGTGGTGGTATTGGCATCGAAGCTTTAAGCAGAGGTGCGAAGAAGTGTGTTTTTGTGGAAAATGACCGAGAGGCAGTTAATTGTATTCGTGAAAATCTTGTGCAAACTAAGATGACCGAAGAAGGAATGATTATAACACGCGATGTAATTACGGCACTTCGTTTACTTGATGGCAAAGAGACATTTGATTGTGTTTTTATGGNCCCGCCATATGAACAAGGCATTGAAAGGGACGTTCTTAAGTACCTTATGAAATCAAGTCTAGTATCAGGTACCACCTTGATAGTGGTTGAAGCGTCAAATAACACAGACTTTGATTACCTAGAAAATATTGGATGCGTGCTGGTTAAACAAAAGCAATATAAGACTAACCAGCATCTTTTTATTAGACCAAGGAAGGACTAAATATGACAGTAGCAGTATATCCGGGAAGTTTTGATCCAGCAACTAACGGACACTTAGATATTATCCGCCGAGCTGCCTCATTATTTGATAAAGTAATTGTTGCGGTTCTACAGAATTCTTCAAAAAGTCCGTTGTTTTCTACCTCAGAACGTGTTAATATACTAACAGAAGTGACAAAAGATATTCCCAACGTAGAAATTAAGCGTTTTTCTGGTTTATCAATTGGATTTGCCAAGGAATATGACGCAAAAGTAATTATTAGAGGCTTGCGAGCGATTACTGATTTTGATTATGAATTACAGATGGCGCAGACCAATCGGGTATTGGCGCCTGATATCGACACAATGTTTCTAACAACGTGTTTAGAATATGCTTACCTTAGCTCATCAACGGTTAAGGAGGTTGCTTTTTTAGGTGGTGACATTTCCCAGTTTGTTCCTCCGTATGTAGAAAGCAAAATCCAAGAAAAACTAAATAATACATAACAAAGGAGAATTTTTATGAGTAGCAGAATAGAACAAATCATCGAGGAAATCGAAGAATACGTAGACAGTTGCAAATATCAACCACTATCATCTGCTAAGATTGTAGTGAACAAAGAAGAATTAGAAGAGATGTTACGTGAACTTCGCATGAAGACCCCTGATGAAATTAAACGTTACCAGAAAATTATTAGTAACAAAGATGCAATCCTTGCTGATGCACAAGCAAAAGGTGATAGCCTTGTTGCCGACGGACAAAAAAAACAACAAGAACTTGTAAGCCAACATGAGGTTATGCAACAAGCATATTCACAGGCTAATGAAACTATCACCAATGCTAACAAGCAAGCTCAAGATATCTTAGATGCAGCTACGACAGACGCTAATAACATTCGCATGAGTGCGATTTCTTATACAGACGATATGCTAGAGAATATGGCACAGATTATGGGTAATACACTATCTGATGCTGGTGAGAAATACAAAGGCTTTATCACATCATTACAAAGTTGCTATGATGTTGTCGTTAAGAACAAACAAGATCTTGCACCACAAGTTAGTCCTGTAGCACCATCGATTAGTGACATTGAGATTCCAGCTGTCGACAATATCAAATAGTTTAACAGCGGAACCAAAAATATAAGTCAATTAGAGATATCTAAGGTGTTCCGATATGGAGCGTTAGATATCTCTTTTTATATAATAGGAAATTACGCTTATTATATAACAACGCTCCGCTTAGATGCGCACTCGCTTAATAAGAAGAACGCTTGGCGCGGCTCGTTAAGCAAGTAGACTCTTTATTTTCTAATATACGAAAGGATACATTATATGGAAATACAATTATGGCATGAGAAGTTAGCACCATATGAATTAGCCGTCACTGAATTGACTGAAAAGTTTCGACATATAATCAAAGAACGCCGAATAAGAGGTGAGTACTCGCCCATTGAAGATGTAAGTGGACGTGTTAAAAGCGTTACTAGCATTTTAGAAAAAATCCAAAAAAAGCAACTTCATTTTGATGAAATGGAAGAGCGAATAGATGATATTGCTGGCGTTAGAATTATTTGTCGCTTTGTCGAAGATATCGCAACAGTAGTTGAGATGCTCAAAAAGCGCAATGATATTACTGTTAAAAGCGAAAAGGATTATATTACCACAGCCAAAGAAAGTGGCTATCGTAGTTATCATTTAATTGTATATTATATAGTTGAAACATCAGAAGGCTCAAAGCAAATACAAGCTGAAATCCAAATCCGAACAATGGCGATGAATTTTTGGGCAACTGTCGAGCATTCATTACAGTACAAATATCGGTCTCATATCCCTGAACCTGTAAGAGCAAGATTGAGCAAAGCGGCGGAAGCTATTATTGCCTTAGATGATGAAATGGCCTCAGTGCGCAGTGAAATCGTTGACTCGCAAAATTATTCAACCTTACAGATGAATTTAGTTTCTGATATTTTAAATAGTATTGAAAATCTTTTCCAAATAGCGAACAAGCGCGAAGTAATGAAAATTCAAGATGAATTTTACCGTGTCTTTGCAACAGACGATATTGAACAATTGCGCCATTTTTACAAACAACTTGATGTGATTGCCGAGGGGCATCGTGCACAATCGACAACGTCTGAATATGAAAAGGATTTATAAAATGCACTTACCGACTAGATATATTGAAGAAATGAAAAAGCTACTTGGTGACGAATACAAGCTGTATGAGAATTGCTTACAACAGCCGAGTAAGAGTGCATTGCGTGTTAATACGGCTAAAATTTCAGTTGATAAATTCAAGCAAATTGCCCCATTTTCGCTGACGCCAATTCCTTGGATTGACAATGGTTTCTTTTGTGAAATGAATGAAAAAATCAGCAAGCACCCTTATTATTTTGCGGGACTTTACTATATTCAAGAAGCGTCAGCCATGACCCCTGCTAGTTGTTTACCGATTAATCATGGGGACAGTGTTTTAGATATGTGCGCCGCCCCAGGTGGCAAAGCAACGGAGCTAGGTGCCAAATTAGGTGGTAGTGGGCTTTTAGTAGCTAATGATATTAGTAATTCAAGAGCTAAGGCATTACTTAAAAACCTAGAGTTATTTGGCATTGCTAACATTTGCGTTACTAGTGAAGAACCGCAAAAACTTACAAGTATTTATGCGGAATACTTTGATAAAATCCTTATTGATGCACCGTGTTCAGGCGAAGGGATGTTTAGGCGCGATGTTAAAATGATTGATGATTGGGAAGCGCGTGGTCCATCATATTATGCAGATATTCAAAAAGAGTTGATTAGTATTGGTTCACAGATGTTAAAAGTGGGTGGCAAATTACTTTATTCCACCTGCACATTTTCTAAGAAAGAAAATGAAGAAGTGATTGCCTCTCTTTTAGATAAACGCTTAGACATGCGGTTAATTCCGATAGAACATTATAAGGGTTTCACAACAGGTTTTGATGGAATGGAAGAATGTGTTCGCCTTTTCCCATATAAAATAGAAGGAGAGGGACATTTTGTCGCTTTGCTTGAAAAAATTGATGTAGATGATGATGCAAAGATTGCCAAGATGTCATCGATGGATAGTAAACGTATTAGAAGTGATGTACTACCACAAGAAGTTAGCGCGTTTTTGGAATTGATTAAGCACGACTTTACAGATGGTTATTTTAAGATAATAAACGATAAATTATATTTTATGCCTGAGCATTACGAGATTAACAAAGGACTTCGTTATTTAAGAAGTGGCTTATATCTAGGTGATATTAAACGAAAACGATTTGAACCAAGTCAAGCATTAGCAATGATGCTTAAAAAGGAAGAATTCGTATCAACAATTGATTTACCCGCAACAGACATACGAATTATCAAATATCTCAAGGGTGAAACGCTTGATGTCAGTGATTGTAAGACGAACCAAACAAAGGGGTGGCAATTGGTTTGCGTGGATGGCTATCCCCTAGGGTTTGGGAAATTACAAAATGACAGTTTGAAAAACAAATACTATCATGGTTGGAGGATGAATTAATGTTAGAAAATATCGAAGCAATAATCTTTGACTTAGACGGAACATTGGTAGACTCGATGTGGATGTGGGGCGCTATTGATATTGAATACTTAGAAAAATATAATCATCAACCACCTAAAGAATTAGAAGATACGATTGCCGGCATGAGTTTTAGCGAAGTAGCGGTTTATTTCAAAGAGCAATTTGGTATTCCTGATAGTATTGAAACTATTCAACAAGAATGGGTTGACATGGCTAGAGACAAGTATATTAATGAAGCGATGTTGAAACCAGGAGCGGGCAAATTCATTGAATATCTAAAGGGAACAGATATCAAAATAGGAATTGCCAGCAGCAATAGTAGCGAACTTGTACGAGAAGCATTGGTGGCAAGAGGGATTGCGGATGCTTTTACCGAGGTGCGTACTTGTTGTGAAGTTGACAGCGGTAAACCAGCACCAGATATTTATTTGTTCGTCGCAAAGTTGCTAGGAGTTGACCCGACTAATTGTCTGGTATTTGAAGATATTCCAATGGGGATTATGGCAGGAAAATCAGCAGGCATGAAAGTTTGCGCAGTGCAAGATGATTTTAGTGCCCATCAAGAAGTGGAGAAGCGCGAATTAGCAGATTATTATATTGATAGTTTTGATAAAATATTAGATAATAGCTACGAGGTTTTATGACAATGAACTATGAGTTCTTGGCGACATCAAAAAAAGATATGAAGCACAAAGGAATTTCTCAATTTGACTTTGTGTATGTATTGGGTGATGCATATGTGGATCACCCTTCTTTTGGTGTTGCTATAATTACTCGCTTATTAGAAAAACATGGGTTTTCAGTCGGCATAATTGCTCAGCCTGATTGGCGAAATGACGAAAGTATTACTATATTAGGTGAACCGCGATTGGCATTTTTGGTATCTTCTGGCAACGTAGACTCAATGGTTAATCACTACACCGTCAATAAAAAGAAGCGTAGCGAAGATGTCTATTCGCCAGGTGGCAAAAGCGGCCATCGCCCAGATAGGGCAGTCATAGTTTATAGTAATTTAATCCGCAAAACTTATAAAAAAACGGCGATTATCTTAGGTGGTATTGAAGCGAGTTTAAGACGGTTAGCACACTACGATTATTGGTCTAATCGAGTTAAACGTTCAATCCTTCTGGATTCAGGAGCAGACTTGATTTCATATGGAATGGGCGAACATTCAATTATTGAGATAGCAGAATGCCTGGACAGTGGTTTAGATATCGCTGATATTACCTATATCGCAGGAACTGTCTGTAAAGCCAAAACACTAGATGCTTTTTACGAGCCAATTTTATTGCCGACATACGAGGAAGTGGCAAATGATACTAGCAAATATGCCGATAGTTTTTATTTACAGTATCAAAATACCGACCCTTTTACAGCGCGAATTTTAGTAGAAGCGTATGACGGACAAGGCTATATTGTACAAAACCCGCCAGCAAAACCGTTAACGACACGTGAAATGGACGATATTTATGCCCTCGACTATACAAGAGCCTACCATCCGATGTATAATGACAAAGGAGGCGTTCCAGCGTTTAAGGAAGTCCAATTCAGCTTAACGGCCAATCGAGGCTGTTTTGGTAATTGTAGTTTTTGTGCACTTTCTTTTCACCAAGGAAGGATTGTGCAAAATCGCAGTGAGGAGTCTTTGATACAAGAGGCCTTAACATATACGCAGGATGTGAGTTTTAAAGGTTTTATCCATGATGTTGGTGGACCGACAGCTAATTTTACTCACCCCGCTTGCAAAAGGCAACTTAAGAGTGGGGTTTGTAAAAATAAGCAATGTCTCTATCCGAAGCCGTGCAAAGAGTTAGATACTAGCCATGCGGCATATGTTGCATTATTGCGCAAATTACGAGCGTTGCCAAAGATAAAGAAGGTTTTTATTCGTTCGGGTATTCGTTTTGATTATTTATTGGCCGATAAAAGCGATACTTTTTTAAATGAATTAGTTGAGCATCATGTTAGTGGACAATTACGTGTAGCACCGGAGCATGTAACTGATAAGGTGCTTAAAATTATGGGCAAGCCTATTCACCAAGTGTATCAAGATTTTGTTCACAAGTTTAATGCTTGTGATAAGAAAATAGGGAAGAGGCAATATGTTGTACCATACTTTATGTCATCGCATCCTGGTTCGACTTTGCGAGATGCGGTTGAATTAGCTGAATATATTCGTGATATGAATTTTATGCCTGAACAAGTGCAAGATTTCTATCCAACGCCATCGACGCTATCAACTTGCATGTATTATACTGGTATTAATCCGATTACTAAAGAGCGTGTGTATGTTCCGAAAAGTGCTCATGAGAAAGCTATGCAAAGGGCGTTAATGCGTTTTAAGGCACCGCAAAATTATGATTTGGTGGTTGAGGCGCTTAAGAAGGTAGGGCGGATGGATTTGATTGGGTTTGGGGAGCGTTGTCTTGTTCGGCCTAGAAGGGTTGAGAAGGGTAATGGTAAAGGTAACAATGTTAAAGGGCGTGGTGTGAAGAAGAAGTTGAAGCGGGCTATTCGTAATGTACATAAGAAGGGTGGAGGAGTATAGGTGTGAATTGTGGGTGGCGAACGATAGGTGGCGGTTTGGCATTGTTGCCGAAAGAAATCTCTCCTTGACTCGCTTCGCAAGAGTCAATTCGAGAATTTTTCGCAACAATGCTATGTACTTTATTGATAAAAGCGAATAGGTAATAAGTTGTCATTGTGGGCTTACTTGAAATTTAATGAATAGATAATAGGTTGTTATTGCGGGCGGGGTTTGCAATCTCAACTTGCTTAAGTCGTATTTGCTGAGGAGTTATTATGCAGACCTTACATATTTCATCGCGAGAAGCGGGGCAACGGTTAGATAAATTTTTGCTAAAGTTTCTTAATCAAGCGCCATCAAGTTTTATTTACAAGATGTTGCGCAAGAAAAATATTGTTCTCAATGGCAAGAAGGTTGATGGTAGTGAGAAGATTAGTGAAAATGACGAGATTAAACTATTCTTATCAGATGAAACGATTGCGAAGTTTTCTATGCCATTGGAGATTGTTAAGGGTATTTTGGTAGATATTGTTTATGAAGATGAAGATGTGATTTTGATTAATAAGCCAGCGGGTATTTTATCGCAGAAGGCTGAAAATTCAGATGTTTCGATGAATGAATATTTGATTAGTTATTTAATTGAAAGTGGAAGTTTGATGATAGAGGATTTGGTGACGTTTCGTCCGGCAGTTTGTAATCGACTAGACCGTAATACTAGTGGTATAATATTAGCTGGTAAGACGATGACAGGTTTGCAGGGATTATCACAAATGCTTAAGCGGCGCACACTTGACAAATATTATCTATGTCTGGTAGCTGGTGAAGTTAGCGAAAGTGCTTTAATTAAGGGTTATCTAAGCAAAGACGAACAGGTTAATAAAGTGACAATTTCAAGGCGTCAAGGCGAAGTTGACAGTTATATTGAGACGGCTTATCGTCCGCTGTGTAGCAACGGCGAGGTCACTTTGTTGGAGGTTGAGTTGATTACGGGGCGCACGCATCAAATCAGAAGCCATCTAGCATCGGTGGGACATGCGATAGTAGGAGACAAAAAATATGGAAATAACAAAATAAATCGACGATTTAGGGATATATATGGCTTGAAACATCAATTGTTACATGCCTGGTGCGTCTGTTTTAAGGGGTGCAATGACAGCGAGTTTAACGGACTTGCTAATAAAAGTTTCAAGGCCACATTACCGAATTATTTTGAAGAAATATTAAAAAACGAACATCTGGAGGATTATAATGAAGAAAACAATTTTGAGTGAATTATTAGACTACTTAAAATTAATTGTATTTGTAGTGGTTTTTGTGTTAATAATCAATAATTTTGTCATCGTTAATGCATTGATACCATCCGAGTCGATGGAAAATACCATTATGACGGGAGACCGCATCTTTGGTAATCGCTTAGCATATACTTTTGGCGAAGTTGATAGAGAAGATATTATAATTTTTAAATTTCCTGATAATGAAAGCGAATTGTTTATCAAAAGAGTTATCGGGTTACCAGGTGACACCGTAGATATTGTTGATGGCAAAGTCTATCTAAATGGCAGTGAAACGCCACTAGAAGAGCCGTACTTACCTGAAGTACCAACCAGTAGAGGCGATGGGCAGTATGTTGTGCCAGTCAATAGCTATTTTGTGTTGGGTGATAATCGCAATAATTCACGCGACTCTCGCGAATGGACTAATAAATACGTACACAAAGACAAAATTTTAGGCAAGGCGGCTCTTAGATATTTTCCTTTTGATGCAATGGGTACTATTGGTTAATAAGTTGAGGGTTTGTCGATAACATGATATGAGGATAAATATATGGCAACATGGAATTCACGGGGTTTGCGAGGTTCAACATTAGAAGAATTTATTAACCGCACGAATGAACAATATGCTGATAAAGGGCTGGCCTTAATTCAAAAGGTGCCAACGCCAATTACCCCGATTAAAATTGACAAAGATAATCGGCACATAACTTTAGCGTATTTTGAAAAGAAGAGTACTGTTGACTATATCGGAGCCGTGCAAGGCGTTCCGGTATGTTTTGACGCCAAAGAATGCAATACCGACACGTTTCCGTTAGCCAATATTCACGAGCATCAAGTGACATTTATGGAAGACTTTGAACGACAAGATGGTATTGCTTTTATTTTGATTTTCTTTAGTAAGCATAATGAATTTTATTATTTACGGTTAGCGGAATTAAAAGCGTTTATTAAGCGCAGTAATGATGGCGGGAAGAAGCGTTTTAACTACCAAGAATTAGATGTGCGCTATTTTATTAAATCGCAAAATGGTGTATTGGTTCCGTATTTGTTGTGCTTACAACAGGATTTAAGTGATAGAAGTTGACAAATGACAAGTTGTTGTGCTACCATGGTAGCACGCTAAAGCGTCAAGATTGGAGACTACTATGGAAAAAATGTTTCACACACCTGAAGGTGTGCGTGATATATACAATGGTGAATGCGAGCAAAAGCAATATTTACAGGCTAAAATTCGTAATATTTTCCACAATTACAAATACCAAGATATCGAAACGCCGACATTTGAGTTTTTTGAAGTATTTAGTCGTGAAGTAGGTACAACACCGTCTAATGAATTGTACAAATTTTTTGACCGTGATGGCAATACATTAGTGTTGCGTCCTGACTTTACGCCATCGATAGCAAGGGCGGCAGCAACTTATTTCTTAGATGACGACAAACCAATTCGTTTATGTTATCAGGGCAATACATTTACTAATAATACTGAATATCAAGGACGGCTAAAAGAATCAACCCAGATGGGCGTGGAGTATATTGGTGATGACTCCATTAAAGCTGATGCGGAAATGTTGATTATGACTATTTCAATCCTTAAAGAAGCGGGATTAAAGGAGTTTCAGATAAGTGTTGGACAGGTGCAATTTTTCAAAGCATTAGTAGCTCAAGCGCAGATGTCAGAAGAAACTATTTTGGACTTGCGTAAGCTTATTTCAAATAAAAATTATTTTGGGGTAGAAGGTCTAATTCGAAAAGAAGCGTTAAGTGAAGAGCTTACGAATGTTTTCTTGAATTTACCGCAGATGTTTGGTGGTGTTGAAATTCTTGATAAGGCAGATAAGTTGACTTCCAATAAAGTGGCCTTGGAAGCGGTTGAACGATTGAAGTGTATTTATGAAATTTTATGCGAAAAGGATGTGGCAAATTATATATCTTTTGATTTTGGCATGTTGAGTAGATACAATTATTACACAGGGATTATTTTTAATGGGGTTACTTATGGTAGCGGTGAACCACTAGTTAAAGGTGGGCGCTATAATTCGCTGATGCAACATTTTGGCAAGGCTTCGCCAGCTATCGGTTTCGGGTTAAATATTGACTCATTATTAAACGCCTTAGGACGACAAAAAATAGACGTTTTGAAGGAACAAGGAGGCGCACAATGAGATATTTAACTATCGCCTTGGGTAAAGGCAGGCTAGCGAGTAAAACGTTAGAACTTTTTGAGCGAATTGGCATTACTTGCGAGGAAATGAAGGATAAGAATTCACGAAAGTTGATTTTTGTAAATGAAGAGTTGAAACTTAAATTTTTCTTGAGCAAAGGACCTGATGTGCCAACCTATGTTGAGTATGGGGCGGCTGATATTGGTATCGTTGGTAGTGATACTATCATGGAAGAAAAACGCAAGTTATATGAGGTGCTTGATTTAGGATTTGGTAAATGTAGTATGTGCGTTTGTGGACCGGAGTCAGCGCGGGCGTTGTTATCGCACAATCAATTGATTAGAGTGGCAACGAAATACCCTAATATTGCGAAGGATTATTTTTATAATAAGAAGCACCAGACGGTTGAGATTATTAAGTTGAATGGCTCGATTGAATTAGCCCCAATTGTTAATTTATCAGAGGTTATTGTTGATATTGTTGAGACGGGTTCGACTTTACGAGAGAATGGGTTGAAAGTGCTAGAAGAGATTTGTCCGTTGTCGGCGCGAATGGTGGTTAATCAGGTTAGTATGCAGATGGAGAACGAGAGGATTGCGAAGATTATTTCTGATTTGAGTAATGTCTTGAAGTGATTTTTATGAGTTATAATTTGTTGAAGATATTGCAAGAGAAAGAAATCTCTCCTTGGCTGCTTCGCTAATGCCAATTCGAGAATTTTTCTTTGCAATATCTAACGGTAGATTAGTGATTTGTATGAGTTGTAATTTGTTGAAGATATTGCAAGAGAAAGAAATCTCTCCTTGGCTGCTTCGCTAATGCCAATTCGAGAATTTTTCTTTGCAATATCTAACGGTAGATTAGTGATTTGTATGAGTTGTAGTTTGTTGAAGATATTGCAAGAGAAAGAAGGGTACTATGAAAACAATTGAAATCAATAAAAGCAGCATTGCTAACATTTTAGAGGACTTACTGCAACGCAGTCCTAATAATTATGAAGAATATGAACAAACGGTCAAAGACATTCTAAACGATGTTAAGGTCAATAAAGACGAGGCTGTCTTTAAGTATACGCAGAAGTTTGACAAAGCAGATATACATGCTGAAAACATTCGCGTAACGAAAGCCGAAATAGACGCCGCATATACACAAATAGATGAAAAGTTATTGATGGTTATACGTAAAAGTTTGGCTAACATTCAAGCATTTCATGAAAAGTTGCGTCCAAAGAGTTGGCTTGATAATGATGAGTCGGGTATTATATTAGGACAAAAAGCAACCCCATTAGCAAATGCAGGGGTATATGTACCAGGTGGCAAGGCGGCCTACCCCTCATCTGTTTTGATGAATATTATTCCGGCGAAGATAGCTGGCGTTAAACGGATTGCTATGGTGACGCCGCCAGATGCACATGGCAAAATTAATGAAGCAGTCTTAGTTGCCGCCAATGAAGCAGGAGTAGATGAGATATACAAAGTAGGCGGAGCACAAGCAATTGGGGCTTTAGCCTATGGAACACCAAGTATTGCCAAGGTTGACATTATTGTTGGACCGGGAAATATTTATGTAGCACTGGCTAAGAAAGCTGTCTACGGATTAGTTAAAATCGATTCAATTGCTGGACCAAGTGAAATATTGGTGCTGGCAGACGAAACAGCCAACCCTCGTTTTGTTGCTGCCGATTTGCTTTCACAAGCAGAGCATGATGAACTAGCATCAGCTATTTTAGTTACCACCAGCAAAGATTTAGCTACAGCCGTTGCCAAAGAAGTGGCAATGCTTACGGTTGAACTTTCACGCAGAGAGATAATTCGAAAATCATTGGCTCAATTTGGCTATATTTTAATAGCAAAATCTATGGCGGAAGCAATTGATGTTACCAATGAGATAGCCTCGGAACATTTGGAGATAGTAACGGCTAATCCATTTGAAGTATTAGATAAAATCGAGAATGCGGGGGCAGTTTTTATGGGCTCATATAGTAGTGAACCGCTAGGCGATTATTTTGCTGGACCAAACCATGTTTTACCAACAAATGGAACAGCCAAATTTTTCTCGGCATTGGGAGTGGCGGACTTTATGAAGATGACAAGTGTTATTCAATATTCTAAAGAAGCTCTTGAGGCAGTACACGAGGATATTGAATATTTTGCGAGGGCAGAACAATTAACGGCCCATGCCAAATCAATTGCTGTTAGATTTGAAGAGGGGGAAGCCAATAATGACCGATAACCGAAGGGCAACAATAAACCGCAAGACAAAAGAAACAGATATAGCAATGACCTTGAAAATAGATGGTAGCGGTAAAGCCGATATTACTACTGGCGTAGGATTTTTCGACCATATGCTAGACGGCTTTTCTAGACATGGCTTTTTCGACTTGACGCTTAAGGTAGATGGAGATTTAGAAGTTGATGACCACCATACCATTGAAGATACCGGAATTGTTCTTGGCACAGCGATTAAAGAGGCAATTGGTGATAAAAAAGGCATCAAAAGATATGGTAGCACGATTGTTCCGATGGATGAAACCTTGGTTTTATGTGCCGTCGATTTGTGCGGTCGCCCATACCTTTCAATGAATGAGAATTTTCTAGAGCGTGATGTAGATGATATGGAAACGCAAATGGTTCGCGAATTTTTCTATGCTATTTCCTATAGTGCGGGCATGAATTTGCATATTAAAGTATTAGACGGCAAGAATTCACATCACATTATCGAAGCGATGTTCAAAAGTTTTGCTAAAGCACTAGATGAAGCAACGATGATGGACGCACGCATTGTCGATGTGCTTTCAACCAAAGGGACTTTGTAGAAAAGAGGAGAATATTATGAACGACAAAGAGCTAAAACCAATAACAAGTAGTGTGCAATGGAGTGAATTTAAATTAGGTAATGACGGACTAATTCCCGTAATTGTCCAAGATTACAAAACTGATGAAGTGTTAATGTTAGCGTATATGAATGAAGAAGCTTTTGGTGAGACCCTGGCAAGTGGGCAAATGACATACTTTAGTCGTAGTCGCGATGAGTTATGGGTAAAAGGGCTAACAAGTGGACATTTTCAATATTTAAAATCACTAGCTATTGATTGCGATAAAGATACGATACTAGCCAAGGTTTCACAGGTCGGAGCAGCTTGTCACACTGGCGAGAAGAGTTGTTTTTATACTGATTTAGTGCCAACAGATTATCAAGAAGCTAATCCGCTTAAAATATTTCAAAAAGTATTCAAGACAATCTTAGACCGCAAGGAAAACCCTAAAGAGGGTTCATATACAAACTATTTATTTGACAAAGGTATTGACAAAATCCTTAAAAAAGTTGGCGAAGAAAGTACCGAGATTGTAATCGCTGCTAAAAACCCTGATACGTCAGAGCTTATATATGAGACTTCGGATTTTCTGTATCACATTATGGTTTTGATGGTGGAAAAAGGGGTGACGTGGGAAGATATTACTGCGGAGCTTGAACAGCGCTCGTAAAAAATATTTTCATCGCCTTCTATAGTTGACAAATCACAATCGATTGATTTATAATATCCTTAACGAGAGAACCGTTGGTCAGTTACGCCTGACCGCCGGTGTATAGAATGTCGAAATAGCACTCTACTTTACACGAGCAAGGGTGCTATTTTTTGTATTGATGAAATGTTACAACGAGAGTTATAACAACACAAAGCATGATAACAAAAGCAATTAAATCACTTAGAGTAACATACATAAGCCTCAGCTCCTTTCAGAAACATCCGACAGCTAGGCATAACACCTCAACGGTTCCCTTGCTAGGGGTATTAAATTGAATTGGGGAATAGTTTCGCCCTAGAAATGGACAACTATTTTCGAAATATAAATCATTATATTTGATAAATCGTAATAATATGAATATGATTATAAGTTACGCTTGAATAAAAATCAATATATTTATTTTGCAAATAAAATTACGCCTCATTAAAAAAGGTTTTTCATGAATTCCAAGGGAATAAAATGATAAGTTCCCTTGACTGTTAGTGGTGCAAACTAGTATACTGTTTACATAGTGTGCAGGTGTGTAAACAGTGCACACAATATATGAAGATGAGAGGGAATGAGATGAAGAAAGTATTGTCAATATTTTTAGGTTTATTTTTGGTGTTTGTTATTGCTACACCAACTAGTGTATCAGCAGGGAATTATGCGGTATTATATTTTGATAGTCAATTAAAGTATACCGAAGCATTCAATGTTTTGGATATTGTTAACGCCGAAAGAACCACAGTAGGTGCAGCACCGCTGGTAATGGATAAGGAATTATTAAATGCTGCGATGTTAAGAGCCGAGGAGACGGCTATTTATTGGAGTCATACCCGCCCAACAGGACAAGGTCCCTTTACCGCAATAAATAAAATTGTGGGTTCAAGAGGTGAAAATATAGCGGCTGGGCAGGGTACAGCGACCGGGGTTATGAATTCATGGATGAATTCACCAGGACACAAGGCTAACATTTTGAAGACAGAATTCGAAAGTGTCGGTATTGGTTGCGTAGTGGTTAATGGGACAACCTACTGGGTACAATTATTCGGCTCTTCTAACTTAGATGAGGCTTCACCGACTTCATATAGCAATAGGCATAATGAAGCAGTGGTGGAAACAAATCCCAATGGTGGTTTTTACACGCCGAGACTAACCGTGGCAAAATCCACACTTAATATTGGCGAAACGACGACTTTGACCTATAGAACTGAGAATGTTAATAGCTGGATGACTAATATTATTAAAGCTAAAAGTTTCACTTTTGAAAGTTCTAATAACTCAGTTTGCACGGTTGATGCTAATGGGAGAATAACAGCAAGAAATGGCGGAACAGCAACTATTTCAGTTTATCCAAAAGGTTTTAGTGGTGCTAGAAGTACTATTAATATTACCGTTAATAGCAAACCGACAAGTACGCCAACGCCGACACCAAAGCCACCAACGCCAACGCCAACACCAAGACCAGCACAGACGCAGACATTCACAATCAGCTACAATGCCAACGGCGGCAATGGTGCACCAAAGGCTCAGATTAAGACACAAGGTAGAAATCTGAAATTATCATCAAGCAAACCGAAAAGGACTGGTTATGCCTTTAAAGGATGGGCCGAAAGTAAAAGTACATCAAAAGTGAAGTACAAAGCTGGAGCAACATTTACGCCGAACAAAAACACAACTTTATACGCAGTATGGACAGCTAATAAGTACACTATTACTTATAATAAAAATGGTGGCAGAGGTAAGCTTTCTGCCACAAAAACAACGTATGCTAAAAATGCTAGACTTAAGACCAATACCTTCAAACGAAGCGGACATAAATTCAATGGTTGGACAGTGTATCGTCGGTCTGATAAAAAATGGTTATATGTTAAGGGAAAACAAAGTGGATGGTATAGAAAAGGAAAGCAACCAAAAGGTTATAAATTACAAGTATATAAGAACAAAACAAGAGTTAGAAATTTAACAACAAAAAATAATGACAGAATCATCATGCACGCTAGATGGAAGAAACGATAAGTTGATGAACAAACGACACCACATATAATCAAAAAAGAGGGATTGAGTAATCCCTCTTTTTAAATGCATAAGGATAAAGTATGAATAAAGAACAATTTGAGCAAGAAAGCGAAGAGCAACATCTAAAAAAGATTATTGAAGTAGTTCACTTACAATTGAAAAAAGCTGATGAACGCATCGGAAAAATCGAAAATGATATTAAAGAAACGCGTCAAGATTTGCGTGAAAACAGCGACCATTCGATTGGCAATTTGTGGGGTAGCGAAGCGTTTGAAGCACTCGCTGAATTGTCGCAATTTACAAATGAATTAAATGATAAAATTGTTGATGGCGAAGAGATGAAAGTGAAGATGCAGCGATTAAAAAGCATGTTATCGGCGCCTTATTTTGCACGGATTGATTTTAAATTTGATGATGAAGATATGGCAGAACAAATTTATATCGGTAAAACGGCATTAAAAGAAGATGGTGGTGCCAATAGATATATTTACGATTGGCGTTCACCAATAGCTAGTGTTTTCTATCGTTTTATGACTGGCCGAGCATTTTATGAAGCTCCCGCAGGACGTATTGCTGGTGAAGTGCAACTCAAACGACAATATGAGATTAAGGATGGAACTTTAGAGTATTTCTTTGACTCGGATGTTCACGTCGTCGATGAGTTTTTGCGTAAAGCATTGTCTCAAAACACCTCACCACAGATGAAAACCATCGTTGAGACAATTCAAAAAGAGCAAGATATTGTTATTCGTGATATGGAAAATGAATTAATGATGGTCCAAGGAGTGGCCGGCAGTGGCAAGACATCAATTGCTTTGCATCGGGTGGCGTACTTGATGTATACGGGGCTATCGCAGAGTTTAGCCCCAGAGGATATTTTAATTATTTCGCCGAATTCACTATTCGAACAATATATCGGCAATGTATTACCTGAACTTGGTGAAGAAAATGCGGACTCAACCATTTGGGAAGAGATGGCAACTAAAATATTAAAACGAAAAAAATTCCAATCACGAGAGCAATTTATTGAAAGCATAATTGTGCATAACCGCTATTCAAATATTATTGAAAATAGTATGGGATTTAAAAATTCAGCCACTTTTTTGATAATATTAAATCGAGTTATTGACGATTTGTTAGTAAATCAAATCAAGTTCGAAGATATTTATAATAACGGCAAATTGATTATCAGTGGCACGGTGTTAAAAGAAAAACTGTTATCGGCAACACCTACGCAATCGATTAAAATGCGGTTGCGGATTTTACAAGAATACGTATTAGATATGTTTGCTGATTTTGGCAATGGGCGCGTTCACAAAAATGAACAAATCATGATAAAACAGTATATGCACAAATGTGCTTCAATAAATATTCAAAATCTTTATGCGCGATTGTTTAATGACCCCGAATATTTCAGGAATATTAGTGCCGGTCTTGATTTACCAAATAATATCAATAAAATCATCGAATGGACCAAAGAAAACTTAAACTTGTACAAGTTATTCCATGATGATATGGGTGCGCTTGTCTATTTAACAATTATGATTAATGGCGCAACGGCATATCGAGATATCAAACAAGTTGTTATCGATGAAGCGCAAGATTATTACCCGCTACATTTTGAGGTTTTTAAGCAGTTATTTCCAAAAGCTAAGTTGACAGTTCTTGGTGATATTAACCAAACCTTAGAAAAAAGTGAAGACATGTCGCTTTATAATCAAATAAGTCAGATATTCAATAAGAAATTGTCAAACCTTGTCGTAATGGATAAAAGTTTTCGGTGTACCAGTGAAATTCTTGATTTTAGTTCGCAATTTCTAGAACGAAAAACCAAGATAGAAAGCTTTAACCGGAATGGACAAAAACCAGAGATATTTGTGCTGGATAGTGAGATAGCTTACGCACAAACCATAATTGACAAAGTAACAAAGTGTCAAAAACACGGCTACGAATCAATTGGCTTAATATGCAAAACCAAAAACAATGCAAAGACGTTGTATAAACTTTTAAAAAACAAATTAGACATTCAACTAATAACAGGGCTTAACGGCGAAGATATCCGTGGCACTTTCATTATCCCCGTTTATATGTCTAAAGGACTTGAATTTGATGCCGTATTGATTTGTGATGCCGATGAGCAAACTTATTGCCATGAAAGCGATAAAAATCTTTTATACATTGCAACCACGAGAGCATTACACCAGCTTGATGTATTTTGCTTAGGCGAACTTAGTTCGTTTATAGTTTCTTAGAGAACAAGTACTATGTTCATTGTTATTAAAAGAAAACAATAGTGATATTACTATCAAGGTAGAAATATGTCAAGATTACTTGCTTCTGTAGGCAGTAAGAAAGTTAGCTGAAAGCAAATCCAGGCAAGTTGGCAAAAACAAATTTGCAAAAGCAATTTTATACATTGCAAATTATGCCTCACTGTGCTACAGTACAAACATATAAGTTTGCTTTTGGTTCTGATAATAGCATATAGAATATAGTAGTTTGTATCAATTTGACTTTGAATTAGGTGATGAAACGGTTTTATAGAGACATTATAGAAATCATGCCTGCCAATCAAATTTATGATAGAGGAGGGTAGTTCGATATTTTAACCAGGTTAAGAATTGAGAAATCGCTTATTGGGTCAAACCAAAATCAATGAAATTTATCAAGGAGGAATGTTGTAATGTTTAAGAAGAGAAAAACTAGGTGTGCCATTACAGCAATTGCACTATTTGCTGTAATGATGTTGACAGTTGTAGGAATTAACGTTTTGGGTAACAGCTACTCTGATTTAAGTGTAGATATCAATAATTTAGCTGGCTCTACAACAAGGTATGAGAAATATTATGGTGGAAGATACATTAATCAAGCAGGCACAATTTTGAGTAAAGGCACTCCTTTAAACTACTGGCTTGTTCAAACAGGCCAGTTTAAAGACGTTTATACTACAACGCATACTTCAAGAACCACCGGCAGGAACTCAAGTTTCAAATTTATTGATTCTCATCAAGGGCCTACCAAAGTCACCCGGACAGAGAAATATGAATCTGGGAGGCATAGAAGAACATCTTTTTCAGGTAAAATTAGTAAAGGCATTGTTCAAGCCACTATAGATTACCAAACGGGAAATTCAAACACAACTACAGTTTCGAAAAAGTATACTTTCCCAGGAGACAAAAAGTTACATATCCTTTATCTTACAAGAGAAACTATTAACAGAGAAGGAGCGTCAAGAAGAACATCATACTCGCAACCAGTAACTACTTACACTGTAAGACTAGGTGTTTTAGCCACACCTAAGGGATGGGGCAGTATGGTTAGGCATCCCAAAAGAGATATTGCACCTCATCGGACCGCCGCTACCACTGAATACCTATACGGAACTCGTATGACTTAATAATAAATGCTAAAAGCCAAATCATACGGAGTCAATTTGACTCCGTATGATTTGAAGGTAAATATCGATTTTATAGGAGTGACTTATTTTGAAAAAGAAAACTAAAAAATATATTTTTATCATTGCAATACCATTAGCTATTCTAATTTGTTCATATATTATTGTGTCGTTGATTTCTCGTGCACAATGGAGCAACGGACTTTATTTGTTTGAAAATGATATACAAATATATGCAGATGATATTAACGTAGAATTTGATATTGGTGCTATAGTTGTAGGTAACGATATTTTTGAAATTATAGAAAGTGAGAACATTCGATGTTACTTGAAAAATGGTGAAAATACAACTGAGGCGAAGATATCTCTTGTAAGTATTGCTAAGGCTAATCATTATTATAATGTTGAGTTTACAATAACATGTAGTCTTTCGGAGGGTTATTACTCGTTTGATGATTTAATAATTGATGAGTTGGGTGAAATAAATAGTTGGAATGCTTCTGGGAATATTGAAATAACTGTTGAGCCAAAAGCAAGAGAAACCCAAATTGAAAAATCCTTAACAGTATGGAGAAATGATGAAACATGTGATTTCACTTATACTATTTCTAATCCAACCAATGATGACATCATCATTTCGGCTATGAATTGGAAACGAAATGTTCAAGATTCCGACATGCTTTTAATGAATGACAGAGACATCGACGAACATATTATTGATTATATAAACTATAAGGAATTTAGTTTTCCAGTAACGCTATCAGCTAACAAAGTGGCTCATTTTAATTATAGTATTCCGATAAACGAACTATTAAGTAATACATATTTATATTTGAGTCCTAGTGTTGATTATAAGACATCCATGAGTGACGAAGTTAATAAACTATATTTTAAGCTAAATAGCAATCCTCCAACTATTCAGAAAACAGCTGCTGATGTTTTGAATTATATTAATGAAGGGGAATTGGACGAATGATAGTTTTACAGGATGTTTCAAGAGTCTATAATAAAAGGGAAAGCTCGAATGAAGTAATAGCTGTAGATACAGTGAATCTTGAGATTTCTGATAATGCTTTTGTTTCGATATGTGGCAAATCAGGTTCTGGTAAATCAACGCTTTTGAATTTGATCGGAGGGGCAGATATACCGACCAGTGGCAAGGTCATTATAAACGATGTTGATATTAATAAATTATCAGATAATAAATTAGCGACATTTAGAAACAATACAATCGGATTTGTTTTTCAATCATTTTTTTTAGAACCATCCCTAACTGCAATCGAAAATGTCGAATTGCCCTTATTGGTTAGGAACGTTAACAAACATACACGTACTCGAATGGCAGTAGAGATGTTAGAACAAGTAGGGCTTGAACATCGTATAGCACATAGACCCTATGAATTATCGGGTGGTGAGAAACAGCGTGTAAGTATTGCACGGGCCTTAGTTACCAGTCCTGAAATCTTATTGGCGGATGAACCAACAGGAAATCTTGATGAATCTACAGGTAACGACATATTATCGCTGATGAAGAAGCTTACAAGTGACCGTACTCTTATTTTAGTCACTCATGATTTAAGTGAAGCCAAATTAGCGCCTACTCAAATTACTATGAAAGACGGAAAAATATCATGCGTTTATCATGTGGAGG
>JGI994J12354_10001672_pt1 | contig 22352 bp, 19 predicted proteins | sample IntmicLarv3ML3BL_FD_12354 | JGI IMG/M metagenome (IMG submission 12354) | reverse complement strand
CGTTGCCTTACGCGGAACATTGCGAGGGCGCGCGGAACCCTTCACGCCGAAAGAACGAGAATTCCGCTGTTGGCTTATGCGGGAAGGGCGGACAAGAACATATACGCAACATAGCCGACATAAGCCAGCAGACACGCAATCCCTTGCCAGCGTGCGAACTTTTGCGTAAACAGCGTGGGGACCAGCATCAGCACGCAAACGCCAAGGCACACGGGCAAATCCACGGTAAGCGAGGTTGTCGAAACCTCCAGTGTTCCGCCCGCCACGACGGCCGAAAGGGGCAAAATTAAGGTCAGATCGATGATGTTGGCACCCAAAATGTTGCCGACACCCAAGGCGGATTGCCGTTTAATCAAGGAGGTGACAGTGGTCACCAGCTCGGGCAGCGAGGTGCCGACGGCCACAAAGGTCAGGCCGATGATGCGCTCGGGGATGCCCACAATGCGGGCGATTTCGCTGCCGTGATCCACCAGCAGCCGCGAACCAAAAAACAAGCACAACGCGCCCACCACAAACTTGGCGATGTTCAGCGCCACGGTTTTGGCGTCGCGCGGGGGCTTTTCGGCGTCTTTTTCGGATCCGGGCGGGGGGGCGGCGGTGTCGCGCGCAGCCCCTTCTGCCGCCTTGCGCTGTCCGGGCGTTTGGCCTTCTGCCGCATTGCTTGGCGCGGACACGTGGCCATTTGCGGCATCGTTGCCAATGCGGGTGGCTTTCGGACGCGCGGCAAGCAGATTTTCAAGGATAAATAAAGCGAAAATCACAAACAGCGGAATGCTTGCGGTTACCCCCAGCCCGCCGTTTCGGGGCAAAATCAAAAGCAGCACCACGGCGCTCAGCAGCAGGGCAATTTTGGGCCACACTTGCTTACGCTTCATCAACACGGGCAAAAAAACCAAGGAAAACGCCATAATCAGCGCGGTATTGGCGATTACCGAGCCTACGGCATTGCCAATGGCCAAGTCGGTTTTGCCCTGCGCGGCGGCCAGGGTGGAAACCAGCACTTCGGGCAGCGTGGTGGCCAAACTGACCACCGTTGCGCCCACGACAAAAGCCGGAATGCGCATCACCCGCGCCACCCAAGAGGCGGCATCGACAAACCAATCCCCGCCCTTGACAATCAGAAGCAAGCCCAGCACAAAGCCCACGTAAAGCCAGATGGTAGCAAGCATAGCTCTTCCAGTCCGCCCTTCCCGCATTCAGAGAGAGGGCATTGTTTGTTCGTCGGTGTGAAGGGTTTCGTCCGGGCCTTTTCTGCGGTGGTCAAGCTATTGTATGCTGTAGAATAACATCCCCTACGCTCCGCGCCAATTTTTCCACCGAACCCAAGAATCAGTATACCCAATATTCGTCAGCTTGTCAAAAAAACCGCATGCGCGGGAGGCGGTCTCGCGCACCAGCAAAATGATGAACAAGGAACCCTGCCCGCGCTGCCACGTCGTTTTGTTCATAGCAAAGGCATAATCGCAACCGTTGCCGAATAGGGTAAAGGCAGAGAACCATAAGGGGGAAGAAAACCGATGAACGAAAAAAAACAAACGCTGACATTGGCCATGCCCACCACCTGCCACACCGGGTTTGCGGCCTTTCGCGCCGAGGCTCCGGTGGGCGCGCAGGGGGTGTCGCGGGTGTTGGGCGTTAGTGCGGAAATTCTTTGCGAACAAACCGATTTATTAGAAAATTCCGCCAACTTCGGCGGCACGGTACGCCTGCATGTGCTGGTGGTGGACGACCAAGGCGCGGCGCAGGTGCAGCAGCTGCAAGCTTCATTACAAACTCAGTTGGAACTCACGTGCTCGCCTACCATGAGCGCTACTGTCACGGGAAGCCTGCAAGAGGCCAACGCTGCCATCGAGAACAACCGCATCGTGGTGGAAGGCGTGGCCGCGCTGACCATGACGGTTACCGGCCAAAAGGAAACCGCCGTGCTGGCCGAGCTGGATGGCGAACCTCAACTGCAAACCCTGCCGCAAACCGTGTGCGCCCATACCGTACGCCCGCTTGCCACCGCCGTGCGCACGCTGGCCGGGGATGTCACCCTGCCCTCGCGATTGCCCGACATCGACCGGGTGCTTTCGCTGATTCCAACCGTACGGCTGGAGGAAAGCCACCTTTCAGCAGGACGGGTTTTTCTGCGCGGTGAGGCGCAGGTTCAGTTGATGTATGTCTGTCCGCAGGGCGAGCTGTACACCGTGCCCATGTCGCTGCCCTTTGATACCGCCATCGATGTCAACACCGAGGAAGAACCCGAGGTAACCGTCGTGGCCGAGCAGGCCGAAGCGGGGGTGGAAAACGATAGCGAGGGAAGCCCGCGCGTGCTGCGCCTCAACGTGGTGGCGCGGTTTAGCGCCCAAACCACGGGGCAAGCCACGGTAACCCTGCTTTCCGATGCCTTTTTGCCAAACGGCGCATTGGCTTTGCAAACCCAGCCGTTGCACATTGCCGGGCCGATGATCAACCAAATTTCTAACGAAACCATCACGGCCACCCTGCCCCTGCCCGAGGGAATGCCCGCAATCGGCCGGGTATTGGCCACCATGTGTCAGCCCGCGGCGGTAATGGCCGAAAGCCAACAAGGCCACGCCATGGTGTCGGGCATGGTGAATTTCACCTTAATTTATACCGCAGTCGGCGACGGCGGCCTATACGGCACCACCATGCCGCTGCCCTTTACGGCGGCGGTTGACAACAGCCGCCTAACTCCCGGCACCCCCATGACGGCCAGCATTCTGCCCTCGCCCGCCGGCGCCACCGCCCAAACGGCATTTGAAGCCGAGTGCCGCATTCCGTATACCCTGCAAATGAAAGCGTATCCGGCAACCGAGGTGTCCGCCGTCGTGGCCGCCGAGCTGGCCGAACCCGAACCCATGCCCGGCTTGTGCGCCATGATTTTCACCCGCCCGGGCGACACCCCGTGGACGGTCTGCAAGCGATACGGCGTATCCCCGCAAACCTTGAATGACCTCAACCCGGAAATGCCGGAAGCCATGCCGGCGGGCACGCGGTTGTTGTTGTATCGGGAAATTGTGTGATTGCACGGATTGGATGCGGAAAGGACACTCAAAACTTGCGGGCACAGGCGATGGTATTTCTACGCCAACCATTGCTGCGCGCTGGAACGAGGGTTTGACCTCTAAAGTTAACGCCCGGTTGATGACGACCGGGCGTTGCGCTGCAAAAAACCAAACAATCCCTACAGCGATACTTTGTCAGTACAGGGTTTTCTCTTCCCTTGTATGCTGTCGGATATGCAATGCTTTTCGGCGGATATCTTTTGTTGTGAGGATAATTAAATCTCATTTTTAGAATACCGTCGGTGTCGATAGAGTTTTTAATGTTTATCGCTGATTCGCGGATGATTTCAACACGCTCTAGTACTTCGCATTTGCTCTTAGAATATCCTCATATGTTCAATCATGCACTTTTACAGTTGATTTTTTTTGCGTTAGCGGGGTCAGTCAAATCCATCCCCTCATTGTCGGCAAGAAAAGTCATCAGCGCTTCCTTGCGAATCTTGTATGAGCCCAATTTCAAAACCGGTAACAATCCCGTCTTAATCAACGAATATACATAAGCCTGATTGGTATGAATGAGCTCCGATACCTCCTTAACCGTGTAGAGGATCTTTTCCTGGTGCTGCGATGTCATAATCATCACCTCCGTTTCTATAGATAGTGTGATTGTTTTTGTCGCGCATAAAAACAAAAAGATACCCAATGTCAATGCAACGAAACTCTATTGAGTGGCATTTGCTCTATTCAATAATCGCTAATAGCCTTTCGCGTAGCTTTTGTTCTTCTTGGCTTCCGTTTGTTCTAAACCGTATTATTTGAATTCCGTATTTGCGTAATATTTCGTCCTTCACTTTATCTCGCTCAAGCTGTTCGGGCCTTGCCGCATGCAAAGCATAACCATCGACTTCTACCACCAACACGGGTGATTTATCAATACGATTGAAAATGAGAAAATCTGTATGTGTTTGCGGCTTTCTCACAAATCGATATTCTTCTTCAGTTAAAAGAGAAACATCACGAATCAACATCCGAAGCGGTTGATGCAATATCCGGTCAAGTCCGCGGAATTTTTCTTCATTCAATACTTTCTGAATAACCGATTCCATCAGATTCTCAGAATCAAATACGGACACCTTTCGTCTCTTGCTAATGTGCTTCAATAATTCTTCAGAATATTGTTTGTAAAGCAAATCAAACACTGAATAAATTTTGCTGTCTACAACCTCGAAGTTATTATACTCAATATATTTAATTAGATCGCCGACATTGGTCAGATTTCCTTCTTCATGATAATCCGCTGCCACGACAATCATTTGCTCAACCGCGCGGGAAACGGCCACGTTGATTAAGTTTGGGTTGTCGATGAAGTCGTTAATCTCATTTGCCACAGTCGTAAAGATAATAATATCTTTTTCCATCCCCTGAAACTTATGAACTGTGTTGGCATCGATTTGAGGAACATAGCCTCGCTCTTCTATCACTTTTATCAACCCATCTGCCTGCTGCCGGTAAGGGGAAATGATGGCAATCGTCTTCCCGTTATTGAGCAAACTTTGTTCCGGCATAACCTCTTCAAAAGCAACGTCAATTTGCCGCTGATTATATCTCCCTCTGGCATGGTTACCTTTGGCAGTTTTATAAACCATGAGCGGTCTTTTGATATTCATTTCCTTATCAAAAGAATAGCGTTCCAACTTACGAGTTAATTCATCCGATTCACTTTGAAGTTCTTTAATTTTTTCTTCATAATACCTCTTTTGCAAATAAGATATAATCTTCTCAGATGGTTCTTGGTAGAACCCAAATTCACGCATACCATATATGAAAAAATGATAGAACTTATGCAGCAAGCCAATAGATCGATTTTCAGCCTTCAACCGTTGATATTCAAAAAGCAAGGAAAGGTAGTGATCCGCTCGTTTTAAACGGAAATCTTTTGCGGCCGAAATATTTGGATTGGTTTCAATATAGTATTCATCAAAATAATGCTTCTCTATCAACAGGGCATCTAAAAGTTGCTTTAGCAAAGCTAGATTATTTTGATCGGCCAGTCTTTCATCTAAGGTTTGATGAACGTTTGAAAATTTTTCTTTTAGTTCATTTAGGTTTTGAGGAATCCAGCCTTCCATGCTTGGAAGAGACCTGTTTGCCTGCTCATCAAAAAAACTTTGCCGATTCTCATTTTTTCCTAAGTAGGCGCAAATAAAATCCAAGCTATTTTTCTCAAGCTTTTCATATACATTAAGGGTTGCATAATTGTTGTTGGAAACAACGGCAACTGTTTTATTGTTTAATATGGCATTAGAAATAATATTCAGGATTGTCTAAGTCTTGCCTGTGCCGGGCGGCCCCTCAATGATGCTAACAGATGAAGAAAAGGCTTTCCTCACCGCCGACTTTTGGCTTAGATTAAAGCCAAAAGGATAAATTAGCAGAGATGAGCATTGACGCGTTTTGGGAGCATCGCCTTTGAGGTAAGAACTAAGCACGCTGTCGCGGTGAATAGCTGTTATTTTCTCGTATTCACGGTTTAGAAAACTGCGATCTTGATTCTCTTTTATGCTGACCAATGAAGATAGTGCTGTTAGATACGCCCAAGTCGCTTGTGCCTTTGGATATTTAGGATACGGGTCATCAAGGCTAATTTGACTTTTTTCAAAAAGGCTTGAACGTTTGTTTGAATGAAATATGCGCAAATGAACTCCATAGTCTAAAATGGAATCAATATCTGCAAGCAGCTTGCCTTGAACATATAATGCCGTTGAGTTTGGATCAATTTGTTTTGGATTACTATACCATATCAAGTTTTCTTTATTAACAGTATATAATTTTCCGTAATTAACATACGTAATATGCCACTTAGCACTTGCATCATCAAAGATACAGGTGGCTATTTTTTCGGTGACATCCTGATCTTTTAATAAAATCAAATTGCTCTTAATATCCAAAGGTTCGTCTCTTTCCATGTATTATAAGGCTTTTGCTAAGTATTCCCACAGCTTGAAGAGTAACACATTGGCATAATTCGGTTATCCCATATCTTCCGCTGCCACCGGAATATACACCATTTTCAACGGAATGATTCTTTGATGATTTTCACTGAGTTTATCGTAATACTTTAAAATTAACTCCACTAAGTCTGTTCCATTGATTCCACGAATGATTGGCGTGTTATCAAGATATTTCCTTGCATTTTTTGTGTAGTTCGACAAGGTGATAAACAATCCGTAGTCACCCTCTCTCATAGCACCTTTCAATGATTGAATGGTCGTCTCCTTAATATCGCCGTCTTGACTCTTAACTTGAACCAAAATGCGGGGTGGCAATTCGTCTTTGTATGCCGTAATATCTATGCCGCTATCACCGCCTGGAGGGGAAACTGTCGCACGATAGCCCATTGCCCTAAGTAAATCGGCGACAAAATGCTCAAGGCCGTGTCCCTTATAATGCTTGCTGAGTTCCTTCAATACAAAATCTTTTGTGCTTTCAATAATTTCATCAGCAGTCGCAGCGACTGTTTCATCGTCCTCGTCCGGTAATTGTGACTTGCTTTTTTTATCAAGAACGGCAAAAAACTCATCGGCGTAGTTTTTCACTGTAAAGAGCGACATTGCTGAACCAATTTCATATAACGCACCTTGAGAAAAAGCGGTCCGTGGCAAGTGCTTTATCCATTTCACTTTCCGTTGATTGACATAATCATATATTTCGGATTCGTATGAATACTCACCCTCAATCACGCCGATGTTGATTTCACGGTTGCTTTTGGAAGGAAAAACAACATAATCACCCACGCACATTTCGTGAATGAAACGATAAAGCTGTCCGGCATTTAACCGAACTGCGCCCATTTTGCTCTCTGGGTAGGCTTTGATATAGCGCTCTTTGTATACCTCACGGTCGTTGTCAAGCTTGCTGATGTCACCAAGGTCAGGCCATCCGATGGCGATAACATCATTATTCAAAAACAACGATTCATTTGTAGTGTGGATCCCCCACAAGCGTTTTTCGATAATTGCCATTTCTTTTTTTCTCCTAAATTTTATAAGCCAACCTTAAACTCCCGCCAATCCCGTGCCACGCGTAGCTCCGCTCCATTCGTCAACGCCGCGAAGTGCTGTTCGCCGCAATGGATTTTTAGTTGTTCTGGTGTGCGCAGATCACCGATGCGGGTTGTGCCTTTGGTTTCCATAACGAAGTATAGCCTCTGTTCGCCGTCACGGTCCATGTAGACCGCCCAGTCGGGATTGTAAGTGCCGATAGGCGTTTCGATTTTAAACTTAGCAGGGATTTTGAGGTACATTTTGACGTCCGTATCTTCATCCAATGCAATGGCAAAAGGGCGCTCTACCGTTTGGGAATTAGGATCGTATATAATATGGTCATAAACGCTGCGCTCCACGGCAACAGCGTTGCGGTCGAGGAAAGCGGTCAACTCCTCGCTATCAAAAATCTCTTGCAGATAATACTCTTCACCCTCTAGCCGCATATATCGGATGCCCTCGATTTCCATGGCGCTTTGTACGTTGCGAACGGCTTCGATAAATACCTCGGTCATGCGTTGGGGATTGTTGAGGAAATCGGGGATGCGTCCGCTTTCGATCAGTAACTCCGCCACCATGCGCTGGGATAGGAAGCATTCGTTGTCCACCATACGCAGGAACTCCGGCAGAGTGTGGGTTTCATCATCCATTTCTGTGGTGCGCAGTTCGGTTTCGGTGTGAGTGATACCTGCCTGCTCCACATTCATTCGGGCGGTGCGGCTGACGATTTTGGCTTTGCTGATGCGTTCGCTTCGCGCCAGTTCGGTCAGGCAGCGATCTTTCAATAGCCCTTCATCCAACTGCACACGGTAAGCTGTGCGTCCTTTTATTTTTTCCCAAAGAGCCATAAACTCCGGCGAAACCATAACTTCTTTCTTCAAATGCACCCGAACTTCTTTGGAAGCATCCTGCACCGGTGCCCGGGTGTTGGCTTTGGCGATAACCGTCTCAAACTTCTGCCGGGCAGCTTCAAACTTGGCGGGCAAGTCCAGCGTGCCGGTGGCGAGGGCCTGCTTCATGGTATCTCGGATGGTGCCAGACTTGCTGACATATCCCTTGCGTTCAAAGTGGGTGAGTAGTTCCTGCGCTTCGTCATAGGAAACGGTTTGTTCCACTTCGCGCGTTTGGGTAAAGGTGATGGCGGCCACTTTATCAGCGGTGACTTCCGCACCCATTTGTGCGGCGGCGACGGCTTTTTCAATTACCGGTGCAAGTTCCGGCGCAGCCTGTGACAGGGCAATAGATGCCGGTGGAGTCACTGGTTGTTTCGATTCCCCTTCTTGATCGGAGGCACCGGGTTCCGGTGCCTGTCCCTTTGCCACCACCGTCGCCACGTATTCCGCAATCATCTGCGCCTGTTCCTGCGTGACCGTCTTATCCTCCGTCACTGTATCCATATAAGTCAAGCCGCTGAACAGAGACAGTTGCAGCACGCCGAACTTCACGCCGGTTTCCTGCTCAATTTCCTTCTGCAGCGTCTCGGCAAATTCGGCAAAGCTTTCATTAGCCATGACGTGTAGGATATTGATGTTTCTATCCTCAATGCGGTTGCCATCCTGGTCCACACACAACCGCAGGCCGCGCCCGACCTTCTGGCGACAGGTGAAGGTTGATTTTTGCTCGATCAGCGTACAGACCTGGAACACATTGGGGTTGTCCCAGCCCTCTTTCAACGCCGAATGCGAAAAGATAAACCGCAGCGGGCAATCGAAGGACAGCAGCCACTCCTTGTCCCGCATGATGGTGGAATAGGTGTCGTAATCATCGGCGGTATCACCTTTGGTATTCTTCAGGTTGCCTTTTTTGTCCTGCGAAAAATAGCCGTCGTGGATGCCGTCAACTGCGACTCCAAATCGCTCCCTTAGCGGTGCGAACTTTGGCAGCGCCATTAGCTCGGCATAACATTCCTCGAACATTTCAGCATAAACACCTTTGCCTCCGTCAGCAGCACGGTATTTCGCCACCTCATCAATAAAGAACAGCGACAGCACCTTAATGCCTTTCGCCAGATACCGCAATTCTTTATCCAAATGCGCCTCGATCGTTCGGCGGATCTGTGCCCGCTTGATCAGGTTCTCATCCACATCGCCAAAAGCCTTGCCTAAATATAGCATTTCGCTGTTGGTGAACTCAACGCACTCAAACCCCGGTTGGCAGTCGATGCCCGCCACCGAATAACCCTCATACAGTGTCCGCTCGCCGGAAAGCTCAAATAAATCCGCTCCGGGCTTGACAGTGATCACCTTGCGTTCCACGCGTCCTGTCTTCATCATCCGGTCAATCTCTACGCGGGCGGAAAAGCCATTTTCATGTGACACTGAAACAAGCCTTATATAGGGCCGGTTGAAATCGCTCTCCACCTGATTGGATGACACGCAAATTTGCTTGACCAGCCCCATTTGATAGGCGTCCACCGGCGTCAGGCGATACAGCAGATTAATCCGCTCCCGGTGGGTGGCCGAATAGCGGAACACGCACAACGGGTGCAAGCTGGCAATGGCTTCCTTGGCTTTCGGCGTGTTGTCCACGCTCTGCGGTTCATCAATAATCACAATGGGGCGAGTGCCTTGAATGTAGCTCATGGCGGTTTCGCCGTTCAGCCTGTCCTGCTCCTGATTGATGATGTTCTCGCTCTTTTTGAAGGCGTCGATGTTGATGATCATGATTTCGATGTCGCCGGAGGTGGCGAACAGCCGCACCTGCGACAGCTTCTTGGAATCGTAAATAAAACACCGCACCGGCGTGTTGTCGTATTGCGCGGCAAAGTGATCGGCGGTAATCTGAAAGGATTTATACACGCCCTCCCGAATCGCCACCGACGGCACCACCACGATAAACTTGGTGAAGCCGTACTGCTTGTGTAGCTCAAAAATCGTTTTTGTGTAAACGTAGGTCTTGCCCGTGCCGGTTTCCATTTCGATGCAGAAAGAAGGGGCAATACTCGCTTCCCCTCGCCCGCCCAAATCCTCCGTCAGCGGCAGGCTGTGCCGTTTCTGCACCGCCTGCATATTGGCCAGAAGCTGCTCGTCCCCGATGGTCAGCGCATTGCCCACGCCCAACCCGGCGTCAAGGTTGATCTGCCGCTCGTTGACGATGGTGAAGGTATCCTGCCGCTTCTCCTGCCCGCGGAATAGGTCAACCACGGCGGCTACGGCGTCGGTTTGGAAGGCGTAAGGTTTGAATTTAAGTTTCATATGGTTACCGCCTTATCATTTTTTCCATAAAACTCGCTATCAATCATGGCTATATAATCAGCCAAAGATTTTTCCGTTATTTCCAATCCTATGTCATGTAAAAAGCACAATCTTAACAACAACTCTATTTTCTTTTTTGCCAAGTCATTTTCACGACCTTTGAAATAACTATCTGCAGAGAATAGATGCGACATGAAATCCCTGTGTTTTACAGCTTTTTGAACAAATTCATCCAACAGCGTTTTGTCTTCTGTCACTTTATTATTTGTTTCGTAAGCAAAAATCTTTTGAGTATGCGGAGTATAATTAATGGCGAACAAAATTGTCTCTTTCAAGCTCATCCTATGGATTCTACCCAATAGGTTCTTTACACTCTCAATTACTTTGTTATAATTTTCGCCGCACAAAGCCCTGATTTCATTGGACTTACTTAGCGAATCGGTCACGGTATTTGTTATTGCGTTTTTCACGTTATTATCTAAATAAGGCTTGATTAGCTTATCTTTGTGGTGTGTATTAAAATATCCTTCTATACATTGGATAAGGGTTGCAGTCCTCGCCTGATGAATAATATCCTGACCATTCAATGCGTTCCCAAACATTACGAACACAGGAATATTTTTTTCTCTGATTTTAGCCCAATTTTCATATTGACAAGAATAATTCTTATTGTGTTTATCGTGAGGGAATAATCTCCGGTCTAAGCTTACGTTGTTATGAGTCGAAAAATGGATAGAATGATGGTTCGCATAAATAATTTCGTCGGAATGATTGCAAAACCTCATATCCTTTATTTCGGGGAAGTATCCTATCCATAAAGAGTACATTTCTAATATTCTAAAAAAGCAGTCTTTCATTTTCACAAATGAAATAGGGGTATCAGAAATCAACTCAAAAAGGGTGCCGTTAAAAATTATCCTATTGTTTTCTTCATCTGGCAAGCGTGACCAGCCAGTTTTCACAGAGATAGTACCTGATTCGATCTTGTATTCGTGTTTACCGACACTTGCTCTATAGTGGTTCTTGCTATCTTCGACTACACATTGCATTTTACAAACCAAATAATCTTCTTTTTTGGGAATGTGCTTGCCTATAATTATATCGTTCCAAACAATCCGCATTGTTTTAACTGGAGCTTGCAAAGGGCAAATAGAGCAATTAAAAACAGTAAACGGTATATTGTTTTCATCTGTTCCGTATATGTAATCTGCTTTACCTATATCGTCTTTTATAAAAAAGCAATCGCCAAGTTCATTTATCTTATCAAAGTGTTCAATGCTAAAATCAAATTGTCGTTGATTCAAATCAATTCGGAAGGTGGTGCTTAATTTGTCGATTTTTAAACCACCCATTGAAATATCCACAAGGGCAATGCCCTGTAGTTCTGTTAAATATTTATAGCTTGACAACTCCATTGCAGTTCCTCCTTCACAGCACCCGAATGGTGATGCCCTTATCCCGAAGGGTCAGTTTAACGTTGCTCTTGGCTTCGGAGTTTTCAAAACACTGGTCGGCGAAGACGATGCGGCCGGGGGCATGCTGGGCCATAAGGGAGGCGTCTTCGATGGTGATGTTTGGGGCGAGGCAGACGATAAATTTGACATCCGCGCCGACGCCGTAGACCTGTCTGCCTTCATCCAAGGGGATGGGAGTGATGGGTTCGCAGAGGTCCTGACCCAATTTCAGCATGACCTCGTAGACCACATCCTCATCGGTGCGGTCGGGTTTGAGGAGGTCCAGCATGCCCAACAGCCGCTGGCTGAAAACCTCCACGGCATCCGGGCCGGTGACGGGCGACGAGTCCCATTGCTTGAGGTTGGAGGTGTCCAGTTTGAAGACGCGGAAGCCCGTGTCCAGCGACGGCTTTTCTTCTTCGCCAAGTTGCGTTTGGGTGCTTTGTTCGGATTTAATTTTCACTCCCGCACGGCGAATGCGTTCTTTGCCGATTTCGCAGATGTTTTTATAGCCAGCCTTAGCCGCTTCGCTGTTTTCGTCGCAGACTTCGGGAAGCTGTACGCAGATAAAGCGGCGGTTGCCGCCGTCCTCAGCATTGAGCTGCATGACAGCGTGGGCGGTTGTGGCGGAGCCGGAGAAGAAGTCGAGGATGATGTCGTTGTCTTTTGGTGCCGTAACATAAGTTATCAGGTTTTGAATATCTTTAATACTCTTAGGATTTTCAAACACCCTAATGTTATCAAATATTTTGTTAAATTCCATTGTTGCAGTTTGTGCATAGCTAAAAAAAACACTTCGCATAACCTGTTTATCTGATTCAAATAAGTTGCGTCGCACACGAGGTAAGGTCGTTTCATCTACGCCGAAAACGACACGACCATTGTCAACTTCCTCTTGCATACGTTGAGGATTTGGGAATCTCCATCCGGCATCTGGACACTTGCAAGGTTTGCCTGTAATCGGGTGAATAACATCATATTTGGGACCGCCACCACCGGGCCAACTGATATTGCCGTCATCGCGATAAGGTCCATGTTCATCTAACCGTGTAAATCGCGCAAGTGGTTTTCTTTCGTCATCATCTCCCCAAGAAGAGTATAGCGTTTTCAATCCCGCATTCACTTTTTCCCAATCATCATTATGAAGTTTACGAAGACGCTCAAACTCAGCTTTCACCTCATCTACACCCTCTTTGTGGGCACGGAAAATCACACCCATTTCCGCAATGGTAGCAGCGCTCTTAAAGTACACAAGCATATATTCGTGCCCAACTGAGAAGTATTTGGCATCATTTTTTCTATTTTTGTCGTACACAAGGCAGGCAACAAAGTTTTCTTCGCCAAACACTTCATTGCAAAGCTTTTTCAGGTTTTCAATCTCAGCATCATCAATACTGATAAATACAATACCGTCATCCCGCAGCAAATTGGAAGCCAACCGCAGGCGCGGCAGCATCATATTCAGCCAATTGGTGTGGAAACGCCCCATGCTTTCGGGGTTACTCTTGGTGGTTTGCCCGGTAATTTCACGGTAGCGAGCCAGCGGGTCAGCAAAATCGTCGGCATAGACAAAATCGTTTCCCGTGTTGTACGGCGGGTCGATGTAGATCATTTTGACCTTGCGGTAGTAGCTGGTTTGCAGCAGCTTGAGCACCTCCAGGTTATCGCCCTCTATGTAAAGGTTGCCGGTGGCTTTCCACCGCCCATCCGGGTCGTCCTCCCAATGAACGCTTTCCGCCGGGCAAGGACGCAAGGTTCCCGCGCTGCGCTTGCCCGCCAGCTGCAGCGCCTCCTGCTTGCCCTTCCAACGAAACTCGTACTTTTCGCGGTCATTTTCGTCCAGGGTGTCGAAGGTGCCAAGCAGCTCCATCAGCTTGCGTTCGTCGAGCTTGCCCTCCACAAAGCATTGCGGAAACACCGACCGCAGCTTTTCCTGCTCGGCGGCGGCGATGTCCATCGAAAGGCCAGATAGTTTATCATTCATGTTCAGCATCCTCCTTAGTTTTCATAATGTCTTCTTTTAAACGAAAATCTCCTATATAAGGTGACCAACGTTCTTTTATTGGTATGGTCAATTCCGCATCGCATTTTTCACCATAAGTACAATCAGCAAAACCGGTTATATCCACAAGATCATCTCTTGGATTCTTTTCATCGAGACTTAATATAAATCCTAAAGGATAAGTTGCTATTTCAGACATAGTATCTTCGGAGTAAATTTCGGAAAAATCAATATTATGAGTGATCTTCTTTTGAAATGGTATAAGCTTATACTCATTTGAGTAATTGAGATACAGATATAAACGAAATCTGGTAAGCTTTTGACAGCTTTCTTTATTGCAAACAAATTCTCTTATATCGGCAATCTCTTGATCATTGTTATTAATTGAACAAAACATTGACAGGATTTGTTTGATTACTCTTAAAGGATATATGTCGACAACTTTTCCACAAAACAATTCATTTACATTCCCATGAAGGACTGTAATTATTGGAGTAAACTGCTTAACAAATTCAACATATGAGTCACCATACCATGATCCGGTGTTATTATTACAGGAACTACATAAAGTATAAACTTTAAAGCCATTTTGATTTATAGTATATTGGGGGTTTGTTTTATTTCCATAATATTGTTCTCTTCCCATGTCCTCAAGTAAATCATGCACATGAATTTTGCCACTATTAAATGCTTTTTCTGGAGGGATGTGTTCCGCTGTCAAGTAATCTTCTTTACCACAGAGAGCACATTGACCAAGCAATTTATTCTTCACTTCTCACCCTCCATCTCTATCGTAAACATCTGCTTAATCTCAGCTGTAAAATACGCTTGTTCCACCAGCCGCTTAGCAGATTTTTTCGCTATCATACGGATGGTCGTTTCCTCAAACAGCTTGATGGCATTGTCACGGCTCATACCGCATATCCCCTCACTTCTATCACAAACTGCCGTTTCACTTCGGCAGTCATGTTCGCCTGTTCGGTCAACCGTTTCACCGCTTCCTCCGCCTCCACATCCAGCCGCATTCCATCCAAGAACAGTGACTGCTCGCGGACTTTGAGTTCTCGGCAGGCGGTGGCTTTGCGTTTTTCGGCGTCCACCCGCTCGGTCACTGAACCCACACGGGATAGGGCATTGTCAATCTGCCGCAGTTCATTCCGCAGCACTTCAATATCACGGTTCAATAATTGCTTCTGGTGATATGCCCGGTTCTTTACGGCTTCAATTTCTTCCCGCCGGGCTTCGTCCATGTCGGAAGCGGCACGGTGAATGAATTTGATTGAATCAACCAGTGCATCCAATTCGTTGGCGGGTTTGGGTTTTATCATGCCATCCCGCTCGCCATATGTGCCAAGGGTGACGGTGAAGCTTTGAATGGGTTGCTCCATCAATGCACGGCAATCGGCATCCGCAAGAATTTCGCCGTTTGGCTTTGTTCCAATAAATACAAAATAACTGGCACCGCCGAAAAAGTCGGTCGGTGATTTTACTTTGATTTGATAATATCCAATACGGCAGGGTTCGGGTAGGTCGACGACTGTGACCGTGCCGCTATCGGGAATGCCTTGCCAGAAGATTTCGCCGATGATATTTTTCGTCAGCGTGCCCATGACGGTATGCCGCCCGGACTTGCCGACGGATCTGTCGTCGATGGAGTATTCGCGACGCCCCAAGTGCGTGCCGGTGAACACCTTGTCGGGCGTGATGCCAACATGGAGCGTGCGGGTATCTTCATCAAAACGGTAGCCGTGCTTGTCCGCGAAGAACCATTTGGTCAGTGCCCACAGCTTGGCGTTGAGCTCATTGGTGCGGTCCTTGATGTACTGGGGGGTGATGGTGACTTTTTCGGCGATGTCGCGGGTAAAGGTGGTGAACAGCGCGTTTTCGGCCTCCTGCACGGCGGTGGTGTTTTGTTTTTCATGCCGGGTAAGATCGGCTTGGTAGGCGGTTTCAATATCGGCCTTGGTGCGGGTCTGCTCAAAGGCAGCGCTCAGCCCATCGGCGGCGCTGTCGCAGAAATTGCCCACCACATCGTCGCTCATGCCCATGATGCCGTCGAACTGCAGGACGCGCTTATTGATTAACTCCAACATCCGCACATCGGCAAAATTGTTGCGGTTGAGGAAGTTGAGCACGACCACATCGTTCTGCTGCCCCTGCCGGTGACACCGCATGATGCGCTGCTCCAGCGTGAGGACATTGTAGGGCAGGTCGTAATTGACGACAAAGGAGCAAAACGCAAGGTTAAACCCTTCGGCGGCTACGTCGGTGGTGATAAGGACGTCGGCTTCGGTTTCAAAGCGGCGGATGATGTCGTAGTCGCGGGATTTGTCGCCGCTGTAGGTGAGGGTATTGTATCCGTTAGTGGTGAGCAGTTCTGCGAGATATTTTTGCGTGGCTTTGCTTTCCGCGAAAATTAGTGCCTTGCGGTTGGCGCCTTTCTTTTTCAATTCAGTAAAAGCGTGTTTGATGGCTTTGAGCAATTCTTGACCCTTGGCGTTGGTGGTGATAGTCCTCAACAGTTCGTGCATTTCCACCAGCTCCGGCTCGACGATGCGATCAATCGCGCCTTGTAACAGCTTATCGAACGCAAAAGTGGAGGATGAGAGGGCGCGGGTGAGCATGAGTGTGAGGTCGTAGCTGTCCATCTTTGGGAAAGCCAGTTTATTTTCTTTTTTCAGATAAGCCTCTATCATCGCTGCCAGTTTGGTCTCTTGGGCGGATTGCGGGTAATCGGCGGTCACAGGGATGCGGCGTGGGATTTTAACGTAATTCTCCACCTGCGAACGCAAGGTGCGGAAACAATAGCGGCTTGCTGTAGCGGTGAGTTCGCCATAGTTTTCCGGCTTGCGGAAATAACGCTTATAAAATTCATCCGCGTCGCCCAACGCTGTTTCATCAATAAATGTAATCAACCCATACAAATCCATGATGGAGTTTTGCATGGGCGTGGCGGTGAGAAGCAACTTGAACGCGTCGCCGGCGGCTTGCTTCAGCGTGGTAGCGGTTTTGTTTTCGCCGGTGTAGGCGCGGGCCAAACGGTGAGCTTCTTCAAAGGTGACAACATCCCATGCGACTTCCGCGACACACTCGGCTTTTTCGGCGGCAAAATCGTAAGTGGTGAGGACGATGCCTTCTTGCATGAAAGGATTCTCATTTTGATTTTGGGTGAAGACCTCGTTGCTATCCATGACTACATAAGGGATTGAAAAGTGGCTTTCCACTATTTCGACCCACTGCATCAACAATGGCGTCGGTACAACTAGCAGAATTCGTTCCTTGCCCTCATACCAAAGTTGGGTGATGACCAACAAGGCTTCATAGGTTTTACCCAAGCTGCCTTCATCGCACAGAATCACACCCTTGAGATATGGCGAACGTAAAGCAAACATCGCCGCCGCAACTTGATATGGATAAACCTCAATGTCGGAGGAAGCGTATGCCGGAATTAGCCGTTCTTTGTTACGGTAGCGCGACAGTTCGGTTGCGATGTACATTGCGTGGAATGGCGATAAGGTCAAGCTTGCTCCCTCCTTTCAAACTTATTTTGTAAGTACTATTCCTCTTCGGAAGATGTACCGGAAGATGCACTCAACACAACATCCATAATATCGCCAATGTTGCAGTTCAGTGCCTTACAAATGCGTGACAATACATCCGTTGTAACATTATCGCCCCGGTTGAGTTTGTTGATAGTGTAAGTACTGACTCCAGCAAGTTGAATCAAGTCTTTCTTTTTCAAATCTTTGTCAATGAGAATCTTCCACAGTTTTTTATAGCTTACAAACATTTCGTCAACCCTCCCCGTAGATTGATTAATTTTACCATATTTCGGCAAATATTGCTATAAAAGCAGAGTGATAGCATTGGTTTTTTGTTGTACTTTCCATGTCTGATGAAAATTTATTGATTTTCCCGACACGATAATTGCTCTCGACAAAAGGAATCCCGGATGTGGATGATTGCTCATCCATTGAGAGTGCTTTTCCAGTTATTTAGATGCTTTTCTTATTATGGAATGATCGTTTCTATAAGGTGGCAACTGTAATCCTGCCATTTTGTCAAGTTATTCTTGCTGGCATCCGCAACCTAATCATGCCATTCTTCTCAACTTTATGAGCCTGTGGCTGCATAATGCTTTCCCGGCATTGGTTTCCGCTTTGGGTGATAATGTTCCATTCCCAAAATAGGTTTCGCAGGAAAACGGGAAAAAGGAAAGATGAGATGATGACTATTGAAAAGAGAAAGACTTTGCGCACGGAACCCAAAAAGAAGCGCACGCGTGTTCCCCGAAACTACCCGCCCCCTGGAAATGGAATCTAGCTTCGGGCAAATTTTCTATTTTCGAGGCAAATGATGTCTCTGCGCTGAAGGGAATCTTGCGTTCTTTCTTCCTGGATTTACCGTAAAACTTCTTGAAAAGGGTTGTCCGGACGGATGTCCGGACTTAATGCGGACGCCGGACACGCCCATTTCTGCTCTTTTGCTGAAATCGTCAGCACACTTCAGTACAAAGACCGGGGTTGCACCCGCGTCCCATCAGTACCCCGCCCACATGAGCAGAACCCAAAACGTGAGCCGACAGGTACAAGATACCGTGCAAAATTGTTTGCAGCAGGCATCCCATAAAAAGCTGTCTCCACAGCCAACGGATAGCCGCTTTCCAAACGGATAAGCGGATGTGCCTCGGCTTTTGGTTCCTGAACCGAAAAGCGAAGCGGCGCGGCTTGTGTAAATGATTCATATTACTGTTCCAAATAATCCCGGTGATGTCGATGGTGATGGAGAACTCACCCAATGGGATGTTGATTTCCTTCGTTGGTATCTCGCAGGTGGATATGAAGAATATCTTCCCGATGATTTTATAGTCAAGAACATCAACGGTGTTCGCCCGTTCTATCTGTTCTTCTGTAACCCATCCCATTTACCACCACCTCTCAATTCTTTTGAAACTACCCCACAGAACAGGAAACGGCTTCTTTGATTCGGCTTTCCGCTATCTCTGCCCATGCTCTGCCGTGGCAACCGCTTTTCTTGTTGTCACAGAAACCATTATCCATTCCGATATAATTTCTGCTTTCCAACAGAGCCGCCAACGGGATAGTGCCTGAACCGCAGCAGTTATCCAAAACCAAATCGCCGGGATTGCTGTATGTGCGGATGATGTAACGGCACAAATCCAAAGGCTTTTGCGTAGGGTGAATATAATCCGTCTGTTTATCGGATTTAAAGGTCAGAACGGTCGTGGGGAACCGTTCCGTGCTGTCGTATGAATACGGTTTGAAATCGCCGTAATTTGTACTGAAATTGCAATCGCGTTTATGGTGGGCGGTAGATACCTTTCTTTCATGTCCTGTCGTTTTCTGAGGGTTATATGTCGGCAGATGCTTATAGAACACCATAATGTCCTCATGCGCCTTCAGCGGTCTGCGGTTTGCGTTCAGAAACCCAACCGGCTGTGTCTTGTGCCATATCAGGCAGTATCGGAACAACTTCTTATTTGATAAAATCATTTCAGCGGTAAACTTATCCTGACCGAACAGGATAATCGCACCGTTGGGCTTGATTACGCGTTCGTACTCTTTCCAAAGCCGTTCTTTATCAATAACGCTGTCCCACTTGTTTGACGCAGTGATTCCGTAGGGAAGGTCGCAGAATATGAGGTCAACCGAGCCGCTTTCCATAAGCGCCATTCCGTCAAGGCAATCAAAGGCATATATTTGGTTAATTCCAATCACTTTTCCCATTTATCCCGCCCCTTTCATTAGATTTTTAGACAACAAAAAAAGCCCTGGAACATTCCTAAAATAAATTAGAAACGCTCCGGGGAGTGTTTATATGCTATTTTTTAGTAATAACCGGGTTGTTTTTAGTTAGGGGTATCGAAAAAGGAGCAGCCGCAAGTTATCAGTTGACCTCCGCATACAGGGCAGCACTCACAATCACAATTAAAATGGTGGCTATGACCGTGTTTCGCGCCGCAATCGGTACACCGCGAATCAGTGCCACTGCTTTCATACATATCGCCGGCATCGCCGACCTTGATTCGGGAATATTGCTTTTTTCCGTCAGTAGAATACAAGAAAGGCTTGCAACCATCCGATTTCAAAACATCATTTTTACAGGTAATACATTGTCTTGCCTTAATGGATTCGTCCGATTCCTTATATCTTACAATCGGTACTTGCTTTGTTCTGACGGAATTTTCGCCTTTTTGGGTTGCTTTGCGTTCCAGTGCGAAAACCATATCGTCTGTACGCTGAAAATAGCCGACACCTTTCTGCCAGCCTGTTCCACATTTACAGTGTTTTAAACCCACAAACTGCTGTTTCATAGCTTTTCCGCAGTTTATGCACTTTCTTTTTTCAGCCATAGTAAAGCCCTTCCTTGTATAAAATATTGTATCATAAAATAAGGTGAATTTCATTATTTTTCAGACAACGAAAAAAACGGAGGCGCTCCCGAACTTAATCGAGAACACCCCCGTTTGAAATATGCTTATTTACCTATTTTGTATCTCTTGCCGCTTTGACTTCGGCTACTATGTGATTTCTGTAATCAAATTCGTTGGTCAACATACTGATTTCACCCTGCACGCTGCCGATTATCTGTGTGATACGCTGTAATGCGGAGCTTGATTGATTTTCCTGGTCGTCGAAAATGGCTTGTATCGTGTCTAATTGCTTTTGAGTTATATATCCCCATCCGTAGGCTTCGTGCGCTTCGTCATAATTGGTATAACCCACCGCAAGCTGTTTTGCTTCTGTCCGTTGCTTTTTCTCGGTAGCCGCATCCCTTTTCAGAACGGTCTGTGCGCTTTTCAAACGCTTGACAAGCAATTCGCGCCACTCAATCTCATATATGCCGCCGTTCACGATGCCGCACCCACTTTCCATGCCTTCAGCAGATTGATAATAACATCGTCCATTTGCTTTTGGGTATAGTCCGCAGGAAAGAACCGGCCATACTGTGGGTTGCTTGTCCTACCGCCGTTTGTGGGCTTCTTGACTTGCGACAACACTTTTTCAATTTCGCCTTCAGTCAATATTCTATCTTTTCTTTCCTTCTTCATATTTCTAAGACAGACAGCCTGTGACAGATTTGGCTTAATCTCGTATTTCGCCATCGTGTCAACAACCACGTTCTGTTCCTTTCGGGAAAGGCAGGACAACTCCACAGCGGGATTGAAAGCCAGTTTTTTGGCATCTACTTTATCAAGAAGGTCGGGTACAAGCTCGGTCAAACATATAATGCGAAAAATTTGACTTTTACTTTCGCCCGTTTGCGCCACCAACACATCTACAGATAAGCCGTCGCCTTTGATGCCTTTATGATTTAAGGCTTCCAATTTTACACGATATGCCCACGCCTTTTCGCTTAACAGCAGTTTTGCCCTTTGTTCGAGGTTGCTGTCCACCATAGCGATAGCCGCATTGTCATCATCCATTTCGCGGATGATGACCGGCAACATAGGTATTTCCGCAAGTTCACAGGCTCGTTTGCGGCGGTTTCCTGCTATTAACTCATATCCACCACAGGGATTCCCTGCGCCGTCCTCACGGGGGCGCGCAAGCCCCGGTTCACGAACGCCGTGTCGTTGGATGCTTTTGACAAGGCGGGTCATAGCCAAATCATCCAATACATTAAAAGGATGAAATTCGGGAGGATATAAGTCGGCGAGAGGGATTTCTACAATGCGTTCTCCTGTGAAGTGGATAACCGGGTTATCCAAAATGTTATCATGATCCGTCGGCCGGACTCCGGCCGCAAGGGCAAGATTGCCCATTGTTCTGGTGTTAGGTATCCCTCCTTTTTGGTTTGTGCTTGCGATTGTTTTGCCCATAATGGTTTCCTGCCTTTCGTTTTTTTGTGAGGCAAGATTTTAGCGTATATTTCACGTTAGCTATTTAAAGCAGAAAAACCAGCCCCCATTTCCTTTGGAAAAAGATTGGAAAAGAATAACGCTGAACCTGTAACCCCTTTATTTGCAAGGGCTTTTGGATTTAGCGCTATTATACCATATGGGCATACGCATGCAACCATGTTGGCTGAGAACGATGCCCCACCCAAATATCTGCAAAAAAGAATGGGACACAAAACGCTGGAAGTGACCATGCGGTTCTATCTGCATCTTACAGAAAAAATGGAAGTGAAGGGTGCAAATGTTCTTCAAACGATGTTCGGAGACGACTGAGACGCTTATAAATCGTTTTAACACAACGATATTTTGCGTTTTCGAGAAAGATCGGGGCACAAAACGGACACAAAATGCAGATGAAATGGCCTACGTTGAGACCCAAAACCGCCGGTTGCACGACACGCAAAATTTTTCCTTGTGCCCCACCTCCAAAAAGGGGGGCACAAAAGGGGCGCAAAATCCAGAATTTTGTAAAAAATACAGCCTCCGAGCGAAATTTCCGCCGGAGGCCATCGTTCAATATATCGTTTGCTTATAAGCGTTTATTTCGCCTGCATCAACGCCACGGCCACCGCAACAGTCGCCCCAACCATCGGGTTGTTGCCCTCAGAAAATGGGTTTTTCACCCTTTTTCTTCCCTTTGCTCACTGTTCCGAATTCGCCTTTATTATCAATGGTTTTTCGACTGCATCTCGAATTGCTGACGACTTATTTTTACCTCGTTTTNCCC
>JGI994J12354_10001671_pt1 | contig 22353 bp, 17 predicted proteins | sample IntmicLarv3ML3BL_FD_12354 | JGI IMG/M metagenome (IMG submission 12354) | reverse complement strand
AGAGGGATTCGAACCCCCGGTACCTCTCAGTACAACGGTTTTCAAGACCGCCGCAATCGACCACTCTGCCATCTCTCCTAAAAAAACGGCTGCAAAGATACAACCATTATTTCAATTTTAAAAAAATAATTGAAATTAATTATAAAAAACCGCTCTACACGTTGTGCAGAGCGGTTTTTAAAATTATTCAGCAAGCGGATATTAATAACCGAATATTTCTTCTAAGGTCAATTTTTGTACCGGACCAAATTTTCTCATCGCTTCCATTCCAATGCCTTTTTCGTCGCCCAAAATGCAATAAACATAGCGGCGGTCTTTTATGTATTGTTCTTGGAATGCTTTTACATCTTCCAATGTCATGGTCGGATATTGCTCGAATCTATCTTTACGTGCATCGTAAGTGTAACCCATACGTTCTGCGTTTAAGTAATTCCACAAAACATTAGAACGAGTAATTCGTTCGGTACGAATATTGCTAATCAAATTTTCTTTTGAAAGTTCAAACGCTTTTTCTGAAACCGGCAAATCGTTAATGATATCAAGGAAAGCATCTACAGCATCCGTCAATTTATCGTTTTGTGTAGCAATCATAGTGTACATAAAATACGACAAATTAGGTTTAGAAACGCCGCTATAAGTAGCACGTGCAGTATAAGCTAAACCGCGAGCTTCACGCATTTCTTGGAATACGATAGCATTCATTCCGCCACCAAAATAATCGTTGTACAATGAACGAATAGGCTCTAATTTTTGGTCATAAGCAACACCTTTCGATTGCATACTCATATACAATTGGTTGGAATTATATTGTACAAAATATACTTTATCCAGCAGTGTTTCTTGTTGGGTATAAACTACCGGAGCAGGAGTTGGTTTCAATTCCGCAGCCACAGCGTGGCTATTCGATAAAATTTCTGAAATTTGTTCCGCTTTTTTAGGTCCGTAATACAGTACGCGGTGTTCATAGTTTTTCAAATCTTTTACACGGTCGATAAGTTGCTCCGGTTTAAGTTGCGAAAGTTCTTTTTGGCTCAACACATTTGTGCTCGACGATTTTGGTCCCCACTGTCCATAGGTTGATAACATCGAGAATAATCGGTTTTGATTTAATTTTGCATCAGCACGCGATTTATTGATATCGAGAATTAAATTATCGAAAGCTTCTTGGTTCACTTGTGGATCAGCCAACAACGATTCTAATATGCTCATTGCTTTTTCAAAATTTTCGTCCAATCCGCTTAATGTAACATATACGCGGTCGCTAGAAGAGAATACGTTGAACGAACAAGCAATTTTATAAAATTCGCTCTTGATTTTTTCGGGCGTATATTCCGACGTTCCTAAATAATTCAAATAACTGAAAGCTGTTCCCAATGCTTTATCGTTATCGTTGCCCATATCGAATAAATAAGTCATATTGAATATGCCGTTTTCAGTATTTTGTTTGTACAATACCGGAACATTGGTAGTAGTCGTCAGTTTTTGAAAATCTTTGTTATAATCCAAGAATACCGGCTCAATCGGGGTTACGTTGATAGCTTTGATTTCTTTCAGAAATTTACTTTCAGCATCGCGGTTGGTTGCAATTGGAGTAATTTGCGGTTTGTCGATTTTTTGCACATTTTTATCTTCGCCTTGGCGCTTGTAGATAGCTACATAATTGTCGCTAAAATATTTGTTTGCAAAATCAATAATATCTTGTTTTGTTAATTTCGATTGACGGTCTAAGCGAGTAATAGCATCTTTCAATGAAACTTGATTTACAAACATATCCAAATAGAAATAGGTGCGCATACGATTATATTGTATTTGCTCCGTTTGTTGCAATTTAAAATTATTGATAGTTGCTTCGATTAACCAATCTTCAAATTCACCTTTTTTCAATAATTCCAATTGCTCTAACAATAAGTCTTTCACTTGGTCTAAAGTTTGTCCTTGTTTCGGGCGACCGCTCATAACAAAAGCACTATAATCGCTCATATCATAAACGCCGGCACCTGCGCCCAATACTAATTGTTTTTGATTAAGATTCAAATCAATCAAACCGGCTTTTCCGTTGTTCATCAAATAATCAAGCACATTCAATACTTCAGCATCGGCAGAGTTTGCGCCCGGAAAGCGGAAAGCAAGCATTACATTTTCGGCATCGTTACCCCATACTTCTCTTACGATAGGAGCTGTAATCGGAGTTTCAGGTTCTGTTTTCAATTCAGGAACATCGCCTTTGCGAATAGCGCCAAAATGTTTATCTACAATAGCAATCGCTTTATCTGGATCGAAATCGCCCGACATAATAACCGCCATATTGTTGGCTACATAATATGTTTCCCAATATTTTTTAATATTGATAATTGAAGGATTTTTCAAGTGTTCTTGCGTTCCCAATACAGTTTGAGTTCCGTAAGGATGATGAGGAAACAAGCTATTTAACAGCACTTCATACGATTTGCGACCGTCTTGTGTCAACGACATATTTTTTTCTTCATATACCGTTTCAAGTTCCGTGTGGAAAAGACGAATTACAGGATCGGCAAAGCGGTTAGCTTGAATTTTAGCCCACGCTTCAAGTTGATTTGCAGGAATATTTTCTACATAAGCAGTTACATCATACGAAGTAAAAGCGTTAGTTCCGTTCGCACCAATGGCGCTCATCAGTTTGTCATATTCGTTAGGAATAGCAATTTTCGAAGCTTCTTGCGACACGTTGTCTATTTTTTCATAAATAGCTTTGCGTTCTGCTTCGTCGGTTGTGTTGCGATATTCTTCGAACAAAGCTTCAATTTCGTCGAGCAATATTTTTTCAGCAGCATAGTCTTGTGTGCCGAATTCTGATGTTCCTTTAAACATCAAATGCTCGAAATAGTGCGCCAAACCTGTTGTTTCGGCAGGGTCGTTTTTACCGCCTACGCGAACTGCAACAAATGTTTGTATGCGAGGTTCATCTTTATTAACGGACATATAAACTTTCAGTCCGTTGTCAAGTGTGTAAATCCGTGTTTTTAACGGATCATTGGGAACTGTTTCGTACGAATATTTTCCGCACGAAGCCAAAGTAAGCACTGCTATGAGTGCTACAAGTAGCAATTGAGCTGTTTTTTTCATGGTAAATAAATTTTAGTTTTATTTTATGTGTTGTTTAATTATTTATTCTACAGTAACCGATTTCGCTAAATTGCGCGGCATGTCAACATCTCGTTTTTTATTTACCGCGATATGATAGGCTAATAATTGCAACGGAATTGTGGACAATAACGGACCTAAACATTCTATTGTCTCCGGAATTTCTATCGTATAATCCGCAATAGATTTCACAATTTCATCGTTATTTGAAACCACCGCTATTACTCGTCCGTTGCGTGCTTTAATTTCTTGAATATTGCTAACAACTTTGTCGTAAATTTTTTTGTTGGTGGCAATTACTACTACCGGCATTTCGTTATCCACCAAAGCTATTGGACCGTGTTTCATTTCGGCAGCAGGATATCCTTCGGCATGAATGTAAGAAATTTCTTTCAATTTTAAAGCACCTTCCAATGCTACCGGATAATTATATCCTCGTCCTAAATAAATAAAATTATGCGCATAAGTAAACATTTTCGACAAATCTTCAATCTGCCGATTGTGCAATAAAATTTCTTCTATTTTTTGAGGGATCGAATTTAATTCGTGTAAAATTTTTAAAAAATAATCGTGCGAAATCGATTTCTTTTCTTTCGCAATTGCTAATGCCATCAAGGTAAGAACAACCAATTGCGAAGTAAATGCTTTGGTTGAAGCGACTCCAATTTCCGGACCACAATGCGTATAAGAACCCGAATGCGACAAACGCGGAATAGAAGAACCAACTACGTTACATATTCCATAAATAAAAGCTCCTTGCTCTTTTGCCATTTCTATTGCAGCCAATGTATCGGCAGTTTCGCCCGATTGCGAAAGCGCAATCACTACATCGTCTTTATTTATTATCGGATTGCGATAACGAAACTCCGACGAATATTCTACTTCAACCGGAATGCGACATAAATCTTCGAAAAGGTGTTCGCCGATAAGCCCCGCGTGCCAAGACGTTCCGCAAGCTACAATGATAATTCGACGAGCATTTAAAAATTTTTCTTTATTATCTAAAATCCCGGAAAGCACGACATTAGTAGCTTCTACGTTAATCCGTCCGCTCATGCAATTGCGCAAAGTGTGAGGTTGCTCAAAAATTTCTTTCAGCATATAATGCGGATAACTTCCTTTTTCCAATAAACTCAAATTGTATTCCAATTTCTTTATTTCGTGCGGCTTTTCGACATTAAATATATCGACAATTTTCAATTCTTCGTCGCGTTTAATAATCGCAATTTCGCCGTCTTTGAGATACACAACTTTGTCGGTATATTCTACAATCGGACTTGTATCGGAAGCAATAAAAAATTCGTCTTCTCCAATTCCTACAACCAACGGACTACTGCGCCGCGCCGCCACAATCAAATCGGGATTATTTTTTTCGACCACCGCAATAGCATACGCGCCGACTACTTGTTGAAGCGCCAATTGCGTTGCCGTGCAAAGATCTACTTTGTTCGATTCTTTAATATATTCAATCAACTGAATGAGTACTTCAGTATCGGTGCTGCTCGAAAAAGTGAAACCAAGTTTGGTCAATTCTTCTTTAAGTACTGTATAATTTTCGATAATACCGTTGTGAATGAGCGCTAAATTTTCCGATTGAGAATAATGAGGGTGAGCGTTTACATTGTTTGGTTCGCCGTGTGTTGCCCAACGAGTGTGAGCAATTCCGATTGTTCCCGAAATATCTTTTGTTCGTACAAATTCTTCAAGTTCCGAAACTTTTCCTTTTGCTTTATATACATTTAACTTCTTCTCAACATTCACCAAAGCTATACCCGCGCTGTCGTATCCTCGATATTCCAACCGGTGTAAGCCTTTAATTAAAATAGGATACGCATCGCGCTTGCCGACATATCCAACAATTCCACACATAAAATTCCTTATTATAAGTGGCGAATTTACATTTTTTCAAGGAGAAAAGCAAATGATATTGCAATTTTTATTACAAAACACAAAATGAAAGAAAAAAATGTAGTGTCAATAAAAAAGCCGACTTAAAATAAATATTTTAAAATCGGCTATTATTTTAAGCGAAAATCGTTTCGATTTTTTATCGGAGTTAAAACGAAGTTGTTATATTTAAAGTAAGTCCTGCGCTCTCCGAAACCATTCGGCACACACCACCTGCACACATAAGTCCGCCGCGCTGACGACCATAACTTAATGCGACTCTTGTAGCATTTTGCACGAAACTTAAACCTGCGTTGTAGTAATGTATTCGTTCGACATCGTTTCCGTAATTATACATATCGCTAACAAAGAAAGACCAATTATAATTTAAATTATATTCCAACATTCCGCCAACCCAATTTTTATCTAAAGCATCTGCCCATTGGTGTTGCGCTTCAAATCTTACGGATTGCGATTTTTTGAATTTATAAGTTGCTTCGGCGGCAATGGTATGCGTATTTACCTCTCCTATTTCTCCTTTTATATATCCTTCGTTATAATATTGATTTAAGTACATAAAAATAAATGAAAGATCTTTGGTGTATCTTTTACGAATTTCTATTCCAAAGTCATTATAGAGTCTTTCGCCAAAACCTAAAAAGTCGGAAGAATAAGTGCCGTCGTGATTATCGGTTGTTTTCAAGCCTGCCCAATACGACGCGTTTATCGCCACATTAGCTCCATATTTACCTCCCAAAAACGAGCCTTTTTTAAATTCATAAATCAAATCTATTTGTCCGCCAATCTCGCCAGCCTTTTTCAATGTTGTTTGACCATTAATGACATTTGTTCCAAATTGCAAATAGGATTGAGCTGGATAAATATATAAATTTTGTAAAGCATAATCATATTGTTTTGTTAATGCCGGAAGATAATTTAAAGTTCCTCTATTATAATCATTACTCGTCAAATCGCGCTGCGAATAAAAGCCCATATTTTCAAGCCTTCTAAGATTAATATCTATTCCCAAACCTTTTTTTGTATAACCCAAATTAATTAACAAAGCTTGACCGGAATATAAATTATTCATTACAGGTTCAAGTACGTTTGGTGTTACAAACACATCTTTTCCTTTGAACACATATTCGCCACCAATGTAAAATCCGTGCATCGAAAAATTAAGTCGTCCGGAATATGTATTTACTGTGTTAGGCGCATTTACCGAAACTCGCGTTGTTGTTTCGGTTGGCGGAGTTTCATAACGACCAACAAAACTAAAACCTGCATCAAGTGTATAATCCGAAATAGATAATAAATCGGCAATCGAAGCTTCGAGATTTGCAGCATAAATAGTTCCATTGGAAAGGTCAAAACCCATACCGATACGTTGCTTTCCTCCCAAAACACTTAACGTAATTCCATTTATAGGACTAAGCGCAACTCGTCCGCCAAGCAACGAATTATTAAGCCCTAATTGTCGGTCTTCCCAAGTTCGCAAAACAAGCCCGCTTCCAAGTTGATCGTATAAATGACCGCCCGAAATATCTAATCCTAATAAATCGGAATTATGATATCTTGCATATAAAGTTCCGATATTTATTTTTTCAAATTCGGCAGGATAACCCAATAAAGCCCTAGGTAAGTACGATTCTATTTGCGCGCTGAAATCCCAATTTTTTAACGAATAATCAAATTTCAAATATGCGTTGGAACGAATCTTATCTAAAGTATCATTGCCGACAAGTTTGCTGTCGTCTGTACACCATTGCCCTGTGCCTTCAAAACTTGTATTAAATTGAGAATATGCTGTTAGCGGCAATATGCAACTAAATAAAAAGAAGAATAAATATTTTTTCACGTTTCAGAATTGTTTAGTTAGAGTATTATTTGGCATATTTTAGAATTTCTTCATACAATTTATTTTCGGAGCCGGGCGTATATCCTGTATGTTGATAGACAATCTTTCCTTTATTGATTAGAAAAATATGCGGAGGATTTGCTACATTCATTTTTCGTTTTAAATCTTGGTTTTCATCCAACAAAAAAGTAAAATCCCACGATTTGCCATTTATCAAAGGTTTCACGCGTTTCACTGTACGCGAATCATCTACCGAAACCGCAATTATTTCCACTCCTGTTTCTTCTTTCCAATCGTCGTACACATCGCTTAAAGCCGCCATTTCTTTGAGACAAGGACCGCACCATGTTGCCCAAAAAGTAATAACAATAAGATTATCGGAATTTTTTTCGCTGATTTTGTAATCTTTCCCATTAAGGTCTTTTAAAGTGATATTCGGAATATCGGAATTTTGAGCATAAATAGTAGTAATACTGCACAAAGCAACAAAAAGTAAAATAATTTTTCTCATATAAATAAAAATTTGTTAAACGTAATAAGTCACAAATATAGCCATTTTTCCCGCATAATTTATTTTATTATTCGATAAGTTTTACTATATTTGTAAAAAACTTACTAAAATAAAATTCATATGAAAAGAAAACATCTCTTACTAATTTGCACTTTTGCAATATCTCTTTTTGCCCTTTCATCATGTGGCGGCGATGATCCAACTCCACCTCCTCCACCTCCTGGAGGACCTACAAGCGTAGTTTTGTCCTCGGACAATGCTACTATATTCGACAACTCCGACAATGTTTTTACTTTAAAAATAGTTGGCAATAATAGTGTCGACTACACTTCGGAATCCACTTTTTATGTAAATGGCAATGCTATTACCGGAAATATTTTTGACCCTGAAGGTAATTCCGGAAGCTACACCGTTTATGCGAAATATGGAGACATTGAAAGTAACACTATAATTCTTAATGTAATTGGTGAAAATTTTGCATTTGAAAGCATCAGCATTTCGTCTAATATTGATGTTGCATTTATTGAAAGTGAATTTTCTTTTAAAGTACTAGGAACAATACCAAGTGCGGGAAATATAGACATAACCAACTTGATGACAATATTTGTAAATGATTCTCCGATAGACGGCACTACTTTTACGCCATTAGAAGCTAACAACTATTCTGTATATGCAAAACTCGGCACACAAACAAGTAACACAATTACAATTACCGCTATTAAGGGTTATAAACACAAAGTTCTCATTGAAGATTTCACAGGCGCTTGGTGTCCTTATTGCACAAGAATTTTATATGCGATCGACTTACTGCATGCACAAACAAGCGATGTATTAATTGCTGCAATTCATAGAGGAAACCCTAGTGGCGGCTATTATGACCCATTTAATGTACCGGAAGCAGCAGCTTTAGAAGATAAACTTGGAGTTGAAGGCTATCCGACAGCTTGGATTGGACGTACTGCAGTATGGACATATCCAGAACCGAATAATATCAACCAACCTATAAATATGATTCAAGGCAAAACTGCTTATGGCATCTCTATTTCTTCTTCATTAAGTGCAAGCAGCGGAACAGTTGATATTTCTGTAGCTTTTGACGCGGCGCTTTCTTCTGCAAAATTAGTAGTTTATGTATTGGAAGATAACTTAATTCTTGACCAAGCTAATGGCTATTCAGATTTATATGGAGGACAACATCCTATTCCAAATTTTAACCATAAAGATGTAGTTCGCAAAGTAGTTACCAATATTTTAGGCGATGCTATTCCTGCTGAGAAAACTACTGCAGGAAGCACATACACTACTACTTTAAACGCCAATTATACTTCTGCTAATGTTGCCAATTTAAAAGTAATGGCATTCGTATTGGACGCAAGTGGAAATGTTGTTAATGTACAAGTTGCTAAGGCAAATACAACTTTGGGGTTTGAAGAATAAACAAAAATTATTTCTACATAAAAAAAGCTGCCTCTTTTGAGGCAGCTTTTTTTATAATTTAAATTGAAAATATTTTTAAAAACTACTTACAATATTTACTTCCATTTCTAAATTTATTTCAAATTTTTCGTGTACCGATTGTTGAATATTTTTTGCTAAATCTAATATTTCTTTTCCTGTTCCTTGTCCATAATTTACCAACACCAAAGCTTGCTGCTCGTGCACGCCAACGTTTTCAACACGCTTTCCTTTCCAACCTGCTAATTCAATTAAACGAGCTGCCGGCAATTTTACACATTTTTCATCTATCGGATAAGTTTGCATTTTAGCATCGCGAGCAAGAATCGCATCTGCTTGTTGTTTCGACACAACAGGATTTTTGAAAAAGCTTCCGGCATTTCCAATTTCCAAAGGATTGGGTAGTTTTTTTTGCCGAATAGCAATGACTGCTTGGCGGACAGAAGTTATTGTTTTCGACGGATAATTTTTAAGTTCATCCTCAATCGTTCCGTAGTGAGTGCAAAGTTTCGGATTTTTATTCAATCGAAAAACAACGTGCGTAACTATTGTTTTATTTCGCCAATCGCGTTTGAAAATACTATCGCGATAACCAAATTCGCAAGCGGAATTTGAAATATTTTTTTGTTGGCAAGTTGCTATTTCAATATATTCAACTTCACAAATCGTATCTTTCACTTCTACTCCGTAAGCGCCGATATTTTGCACCGGCGAAGCGCCGACACAGCCGGGAATCAGCGATAAATTTTCGACACCGCCCCAATTATTATTTACCGCGTAATCAACAAAATCGTCCCACACAACACCTGCTCCTACTTTCAAATAAACATATTCATCGTCTTCGCGAATTTTTTCTATGTTCATCAATTGAGGAGCAATAACTATTCCGCAAAAATTTTCACAAAACAGCAAATTACTTCCTTGCCCGATAATTAAACGTGGAATGTTTTTATAACGAACATCGGAAAGCAATTCGCAAATTTCGGCTACAGACGTGGGCGCGGCAAAGTAATCCGCAAACACATCGAAACCAAATGTATTATGCTTTTTCAGCGAATAGTTTTGCTGTATTACCATTTTTTCTAAAAATTCTTCGACAAATAATTCCCCATAAAATCATTGCTGCAAAAAGAGCAACGGCAATTATTTCTGTTGTCAAACGCTCTCTCAATTCATATTCCGCAATCATTTTTTCGGGCGATTGCGTGCGTATTTTCTCGCTTAATTTTTCTGGTGTAGGAATATCGTAATGACTCCATTTTGCAAGCACAACAGCATCTTTCATCAACAATAATCCGGGATTAGAACGAACCATACTTAACAGCGGTTTTTCGTCGGTCATATAAAAAGGATACATCGCGCCGGTTTTGCGAGCATATTCAATCAAAGCCTCGTCGCCGGAACTCGAAAGCGCGAAGAAATGCATATTATCTTGTATCAAACAATAATCGGCAATCGCGTTAATCGCGTCTTTATTTTTCAACGAAGCCTTTTCGGTATAAGGAATTGATAAGAGCAACACATAACCATCAAGATTCAAAACCATATTGGTAATATCGACTCCTTCTTGTGAAATAATTGCAAAATCGTGAATTGGCGGCTCGTAGCCTTTTTTAACCAATGTTGTTATTGCATCAACAAATTTCCAAGTCGAATCGGGTAAATTTTGAATTGTAAAATCTTGTGTTTTTCCATCTTTTTTGTAATGCAAAATTGTTTCGTACACATCGGGTTGCGCGTTTTCGGGATACGTCATCGCTTCTTCTATATTCGTACCAACTCTGTAACTCATAAAATCAATCGAGGGCAAATGGCGGAACGAATAATGCATCAAAGCCAAAGTCAGCAACGTTAAGCAAGCAACTGTTATCCATTCTACACGACACGAAGCAACCGATTTGTATTTATTGCGTTGCCAAAACATAACAATCGTAACAGGCATTATCACAAGAATATTTTTGAAAAATGTTTCCCAATTTGTCAATTTTATAGCTTCGCCAAAACAGCCGCAATCGGTTACAGGATTGAATACTGCCAAGATAAATGTGAATATCGTCATAAACGACATAAACAATAAATTCAGCCAAGCCGTTTCTTTCATTCGTATGCCCATCAAGGCACAACAGCCGATTAGTATTTCCACAGTTGATAACACAACGCCAAAAAACATTGTAAATGGAATTAAAAACGGCATTTGAAACGCTTTAAAATCTTCCATAAAAATAATTTGTGAGCCTATGGGATCAATCGCTTTCACATAGCCCGAAAATATAAATAACAAGCCAATAAATACTCGGCAAAAAATACGTAATGTTTTCATAATTAATTAATTTTTATAATTATTTTTATTTTAAAATCAAATACATTTATTTACTCTTAGCAAAGCGCACTGGCAGCCACGCCGTCAAATATCCGATAGAAACAACAGTTAGCGCAATCAGCGCAACATCGCTCCAATGAATAGAAACAGGATACGCGTTTACCAAAAAATTACCGGGCATCGCAATTAAACCAAACACTTGCTGCGCCCACGCCAACAAAAGACCAATTATCACGCCGACAATCATTCCCAAAAGCGAAATCATCCAACCTTCGAGTAAAAAAATACGGCTTATCATTTTGTCGTCCGCGCCCATACTGCGCAAAGTAAATACATCGTCTTTCTTTTCAATAATAATCATTGCCAACGAGCCAAGCGCGTTGCACGAAATAATCAAAAGCATAAACAGCAAAATGGAATAAACAACCGCCTTCTCGGTTTTATACATACGAAAAATAATTTCTTGCTGTTCGTAACGATTTTTTACGACAAAATCTTTACCTAATATTTTTCTAATTTCTTGTTGAATTTTATCCGCATTCGCAGTTTTATCTAATTGAATTTCGATAGCGCTCACTTCGTTCGTATAATCAAATAAATTTCGGACAAAACGAATGGGTACAAACAAATAAGCGTTGTCGTAAGATTGCTCTATTGCAAAAATTCCGGCAGGAAAAATATATTCGCTTACCAACGAGGCTTGCGGATTTATCAACGAAATTGTTCCTTCACGCTTTGGCGCATACACGTGCAACGGATCTACAAAATGAATTCCAATTCCCAATTTATAAGCAATTCCGCGCCCAATAACCGCTTGTTCCAAATCGCCGTGCCAAAGTTGAAACTCGCCATCTACCATTGCTTGCCACATATTTGTAGTAGATAAAAACGCGCTATCCACTCCCTTAATTGTTGCTACATTTTGGTAGCCGCGATATTCGAGCAAAACATTTTCTTCTACCACTTCGGCAAAAGAAGCAATTCCCGATAGTTGACGCACTTTTTCAAATTCCGGAGTTTGCGGTGTAAATATTTTTCCGGTAGTCGGCGTAATGCGTAAATCGGAATCGGATATGCGATAAAGCGATTCGCCTAAATCTACAAAGCCGTTGAAAACCGACATCACTACGACCAACGCCGCTGTGCCGATAGTAATTCCTATCGCGCTAATCAACGAAATAATGTTTATCACATTATGCGATTTCTTAGCAAACAAATAACGGCGCGCTATGAAAAAAGGCAGTTTCAATTATCTATTTTTATTTTTTCAATAAACTATCTATTCTTTCTACGTAATCCAACGAATCGTCCACCAAGAAAACAAGTTCGGGAACAATTCGCATTTGCTTGGCAACTCGGCGTCCCAAATCGCCACGAATAGCGCGAATTTGTTTATTCACAATTTCCATCACTTCATTCGCTTTGCTCGACGGAAAAATACTAACGTGAACGCGCGCCAATGATAAATCGGGACTCATATGAACCGACGTAACCGATAGCATTGCTCCGGCATAAGTTGTCATTCCTTGTTGTTGTATAATTTCTGCCAAATCTTTTTGTAATTGGCGTCCTACTTTCTGTTGTCGTGTACTTTCAGCTTCCATAATTCTCTATTTTCTTGTAAATTTGCACTTGATTTTATATAAAATAAGCGTTCTTTCATTTATAATTTACAAATTTATCAATATCTTTGGACTTTCTAAAATAAAAAAATAAAAAAATGGAAACAGTTGTAAGCGGAATTCGTTCGACAGGCAATCTACACTTAGGTAATTATTTTGGCGCGTTGCGTAATTTTATAAAAATGCAACACGAGCATAATTGTTTCTTTTTTATTGCCGATTTACATTCGCTCACTACACACCCAAAACCCGACGATTTTCACGGAAATGTACGCCGCGTGTTAGCCGAATATTTAGCTGCCGGATTAGATCCAAATGTGGCGACACTCTTTGTTCAAAGCGACGTTCCGGAAATTTCGGAATTATATGTTTTGTTAAATATGTTGGCTTATAAAGGCGAATTGGAACGCACCACTTCGTTTAAAGATAAAGTACGCAAACAAGAAGATAATGTGAATGCAGGATTGCTCACTTATCCGGTGCTTATGGCTTCCGATATTTTGGTGCATCGCGCAACAAAAGTTCCCGTAGGAAAAGACCAAGAGCAACATTTGGAAATGACACGTGTATTCGCTCGCCGTTTCAATAATTTTTATGGCGCAGAAATTTTTCCCGAACCCACAGCTTATAATTTTGGCAACGATTTAATAAAAATTCCGGGATTAGACGGCAGCGGGAAAATGGGAAAAAGCGAAGGCAATGGTATTTATTTATCTGACGACGAAAAAACGTTGACGAAAAAAGTTATGCGCGCGGTAACCGATAGCGGTCCTACCGAGCCAAATAGTCCAATGCCGGAATCTATTCAAAATATTTTCGCGTTGCTCGAAGTGGTGTCCGCACCGAGTACAGTTGCTGAGTTTCGCGCTAAATATAACGATTGCAGTATTCGTTACGGCGATTTGAAAAAACAATTGGCGGAAGATATTTGCAAAATAACTTTACCTATTCGCGAACGCATTGAGCAAATTCATTCCGATAACGAATATTTGCGCAAAGTAGCTCGGCAAGGCGCAGAAAAAGCGCGCGAAAGCGCTAGCGCAACGCTTAAAGAAGTTCGTAAAGCAATGGGAATTGTCGCGTTTTAAAATTTTTATTGATTAAAATTAAACCTTTTTCAGGAAATTCTATCTTATAGTTTTTTCATAGGTTTAGGTTTGAGAAAAGCAAGTACGCAGAAATGAATACTTGCTTTTTTTATTTTCTCGCTAGCGCAGGTTTATAATCCGTGCCTTTTTTTTCGTCATTGCGAACGAAGTAAAGCGATCTCTTTTTTTTGTTTAGATTGCTTCGTCGTTCCTCCTCGCAATGACGCGCATTTGGTTAGAGATTCCTCGACTTCGTTTCACTTCGATCGGAATGACGAGCGTTGTAGTGTTTAGGGAGAGAGAGGGCGGCGCTTTGCGCCGCCCTCTCTCTCCTATTCCTTATTTCCATTTTTTCGTCATTTCGACCGAAGCCCGAAGGGCGTAGTGGAGAAATCTGTTGCCTTTTGCTCTTCCACCCCCTTAATCCCCCGCCAGCGGGGGAAATTCTCAATTCTCCCCCTTTGGAGGGGGCAAGGGGGAGGAAAAAAGCGAGACGCTACGCCGTGCAAGGTTTTTATTTTGCAGGCACAACCTGCCACCGTAGTCCGACTCAGGCTGTAGCCTAAGCTGAACAGCGAAAAAAAATAAAATTTTACTTTTTTTTCATTATTTCGTCCAGTTTTGTATTAATATCATCCAAATATAGAGCACAATTTTCAAGTGCTGCAATAATTCCATAATTTTCAATAGAGTTAAGATTTCCTGCACGAGCACTTTTTAATATATCACGTTTCGCATCTGGAATTGTAAACCAATTAATTCTCAGAATTTCTTTTCCTTTTGGAGTCATTTTCTTTTTTGTTTTACGTCTAATCCTTAATAGACGATATTAAATTTATCTCGCTCTTAAGGCTTCGCGAGTGTCTTGCCTTTTTTTTTAGAAAACTACAATTCTATTTTATATTATTGTGGCGGTTCTACCGTCGTCGATTTTTAGAAATAAAAAAACGGATTTACAAATCCGTTGTAGAGGTCTTGAGAAACCCATATAGACAAATAAGCAAATCCGTTCTTACGAACATCTGCACTTATTCCCGTCTATATTGAAATTTCTCAAGTTTCTACAACAAGAACTATAGCAAAACGCTATTTAAATATTTTTTTAAAAATGTGCGTATCAGCACGCTGTTTTATTTCATAGGCAAAATTTTATTATTATTAAAGACAAATATACAAAATATTTAAAAAATAAAAAGGTGTCTAATTAAACCTTTTTCTAAAAAAGCTATCTTATATACAAATAGTTTTTCATAGGTTTAGGTTAGTTAGGGAAAAGCAAGCATCTGTTCTAGGTGCTTGTTTCTTTTTTATACATTCACTCGCAAATCCAATTTTTCCGCTTCAAAGAAAGACAACAACTCCGGCGTAATTGCAACAGGATAAGAACGCGAAAAAAGATTGACAGATATAGCCTCATCTTTGGCAATTAATTTCACATTAAATTCTACTCGTCCTTTGTTTGCTGCCAACTGCGCCGCCAAGCGTTCGACAAAAGATTCCGTAATTTCTTTTACCGATAAAGCAATTTGAATATTTCGCACCAATTCATCGCGAACGTGCGCCAAATAATGCATCGATTTAATTGTAAATATCCATTCTTCCGGACGGTCATCGTCTTTGCCACGAAAACGTGTTTGAAAACCACCATATATTAGCAAAGCGTGATTGACCTGAATATATTTTGAAAAATTCTCGTAATCCTTGCCAAATAAAGAAAATTGGTGTGTGCCGTAATAATCTTCCAAAGTAAAACTCACATACGGATTTCCATTTTTTTTCGCCATTCCCATTCTAACGCTTGTAACAATGCCGGCTACTATAATTACTTTTTTCTGTAATTTCGTATCTTCTTTAATCGCGCCAAGCATTTCATTAATTTCGGGAAGTTTGTAAGAAACAAAATGAGCCATCTCAAATTTATGCACATCGAGCGGGTGAGCCGAAAGATACATTCCGATTAATTCTTTTTCTTTTTTCAAAGTTTCGGTTACGCTCCATTCTTCCGCATCGGTTGGTATTTCGGGCTTTGCCACAGCAATAGCGTGCTGTCCGCCAAACAACGAATTAGACGATTGTTGTTTGTCCGATTGAATTTTATTTCCATATCGCAACAAAGTATCCAAGAAAATTTCGTCTTTGCTATTTTTAGCAAAAAATTGGTGGCGCTTTATTTCTTTAAATTCGTCGAAAGCGCCCGATAACGCCAATGCTTCTACTGTTCTCCGATTTACAGTTGTAAGCGGAATACGTTCTATAAAATCGAAAATAGATTTAAAAACGCCATTCTTTCTCCGTTCTTCTACAATCACATCAACAGCAGCAGCGCCAACGCCTTTGATTGCCGCCATTCCAAAACGAATATTTCCTTTTGAATTTACCGTAAATCGTCGATAACTTTCGTTTACTGCCGGCTCTAATACTTGAATTTCCATACGCCGACATTCGTCCATAAATTTTGAAATTTCTTCAATATCATACAAATTTCGGCTAAGTACGGCAGCCATATATTCGGCAGGATAATTCGCTTTCAAATACGCGGTTTGATAACCCAACCAAGCATAACAAGTAGAGTGAGATTTATTGAACGCGTATTCGGCAAAACTTTCCCAATCGCTCCAAATTTTGTTGCAAATTTTTTCGTCGTGTCCTTTTTCCGCAGCACCTTTCCGAAATTTGCCTTTCATTTTATTCAGCGTTTCGCGTTGCTTTTTACCCATTGCTTTCCGCAAAGTATCGGCTTCGCCTTTGGTAAATCCCGCCAACTTTTGCGACAGCAACATCACTTGTTCTTGATAAACGGTAACGCCATAAGTATCGCTCAAATATTCTTCCATTTCGGGCAAATCGTACACAATGTCTTTGCGTCCGTGTTTGCGTTCTACAAAGTCGGGAATATAATCCATCGGTCCCGGACGATAAAGCGCGTTCATCGCAATCAAATCCTCGAAACGAGTAGGTTTCAATTCACGTAACCATTTCCGCATTCCGTCCGATTCAAACTGAAAAGTTCCGACAGAATCGCCACGACTAAACAGTTCGTAAGTTTTTACATCGTCAATCGGAATATTGGTTAAATCAATTTCTATGTCGCGAGTAATTTTTACATTTTCGACAGCATCGCGCAAAATGGAAAGCGTTTTTAATCCCAAAAAATCCATTTTCAACATTCCCACATCTTCGATACACGAGCCTTCGTATTGCGAAATCCAAATGTCTTCTCCTGTTTCTTTATCTTTGGCAACAGCAATCGGAATGTGTTCCATCAAATCGTCGCGACCGATAATAACGGCGCAAGCGTGTACGCCTGTACTTCGTATCGAACCTTCGAGTTGTTGCGCATATTTCAAAGTATTGCTCATTAAAGGGTCGTCGGATTGCGCCGCAATTTGCAATTCCTGAACGTGCTGAATACAAGTTTCGACAGTTATGGGCAAAGGTTTTGTCACTTTCGTTGTTTTTCCTTCCTTGTCGGTCGAAACAATCGATTCCGATTTATCCCAACGTGTAGGAATGGCTTTTGCCAATCTGTCGGACTCGGCGAGCGAAAGTTTTTGTACGCGCGCCACATCGCGAATAGCCGATTTGGTAGCCATTGTGCCAAAAGTTACAACGTGCGAAACTTGGTTTTTTCCATATTTTTCTTCTACATATTTTAATACTTTCGCGCGTCCATCGTCATCGAAATCGATATCAATATCGGGCATAGAAATACGGTCGGGATTGAGAAAACGCTCGAACAGCAAATTATATTTCAACGGATCGATATCGGTAATTCCCAAACAATAAGCCACCACAGAACCGGCGGCAGAGCCACGTCCGGGACCAACCGATACATCCATTTTTCGAGCGGCGGCAATAAAATCTTGCACAATCAAAAAATAATCGGGAAATCCCATTCCTTTGACTGTTTGCAATTCAAAATCGATACGTTCTTTTATTTCGGCGGTAATTTCGCTGTAACGCCTTGCCGCGCCTTCGTATGTCAAATGTTGTAAATAATCGTTCGGCTCAGAAAATTCTTCGGGCAAAGGGAAATTCGGCATTATCGCTTCGCAATCGATATTATAAATTTCGATTTTATCTACGATTTCCAAAGTATTAGCAAGCGCTTCGGGAATATCGGAAAATAATTCCGACATTTCTTCTTGCGTTTTCAACCATTCTTGTTTGGAATATCGCATACGATTCATATCGTCTAAATCGGCGCCGGTATTTAAACAAATCAAGCGGTCGTGCGCTTCGGCATCATCGGCGTTTATGAAGTGAACATCGTTGGTGGCAATTAATTTAATATCGTGTTTGCGTGCCAAATCAATCAACGCTTTAGCGGATTTCATTTGTAGCGGATAAACTCCCGAATCGGCTAATGGGTCGTTGGTTTTGTGACGCTGCAATTCGAGATAATAATCGTCGCCAAATAGTTGTTTATGCCACAACACCAATTCTTCGGCTTTGTCGATATCGTCTTGCAAAATAGCGCGCGGCACTTCGCCTGCCAAACAAGCCGAGCAAGCAATCAAACCTTCGTGATATTTTTCCAATAATTCGTGATCGATACGTGGTTTGTAATAAAAACCTTCGGTATAAGCGTAGGAAACAAGTTTTATTAAATTGTGATATCCGACTTTATTCTTTGCCAATAAAATAAGGTGATTACTACTTTGGTCTTCCTTGCCGCGCTTCGAAAATCGTCCTTCGGGCGACACATAAACTTCACAACCAATAATCGGTTTTATTTCCGGAAATTTCGCGGCATTTTTAAAAAATTCTTTTACGCCAAACATATTTCCGTGGTCGGTTATGGCTAATGCTATTTGCCCGTCGGCAGCGGCTTTTTTGAATAAACCGGAAATAGTTGCCATTCCGTCGAGCACGGAATATTGAGTGTGAACGTGTAGGTGTACAAATTGAGACATCGTAGAAAATTTAGCTTGCTTTGCAAAGATAACACAAATAGAAGTTAAAAAAAAGAGTTGTTGAAAAGTTGGAAATAATTGTTATTTTTGTGGAGCATTAAATAGCAAAAAAGCATGTTATTTTCCGTTTTGAGTATGATTGGTATAAACTATAAATAAGTTGGTGGCAAGTTGGCGGATAGATAGTGCGGACCTCAAAAAAATATGACTGATGATTTGGGACTGTTTAAAAAATATCATAAGAAAAAAAATCAGTAAGCCCGACAAGAAAGAATGGCTTGACAAACTCGTTGAAAACTTAGAAATTCAAAGCTTGAAAAATGTCAACCTCCCTTTTAAAATAATAGAATTAAAAGACACTGGCTTTGTAGTAAAAGTTTCAGGTTTGTTCGCATTCGTTTCATTTAATCATATGCCTTGGAAATGCAAAAAAAACAATTATTGGACTTCCATTTCTCCCAAATTAATCGGCAAAGTTTTTTATGGTAAAATTTACAGTATTAAAAAATCCCCTTCATTATCAATAACTGTAAATGGAGAAATTCCGCAATTTAAAAAAATAGAATTGCTAATTGGGGAAAATTACAAGGGAATAATCATAGAAAAATTAAGAAATGGAATATTTGTCGAAATAGGTTATCATTTTAAGTGGAGATACGGTTCTTTTGTAGGATACTTACATAAATTGGCCTTTGACTCCTTAGATTTTTTTTCCACTTGTTCTGTCGGAGATGAAATAGAGATATACTATCAAGGTGTTAATGAAAAAGGAGTGTTGATTTACTATCAAACTAGTGAAATAATTGATTGGAATAATGAAATACCACAGAGTTTAATTGGTCAGATAGTTTTGGCACACGTTGTCCGTGAAGACATTGAAAAAGAAACAATGTTTTTAGTAAACGGGAAATATAAGGGGAGAATTATTTTGCAAAAAAACGACTCTTTCTTTGGGAGCAAACAAAGGGCTCAAAAAGTTAAGAATAAATTAGAAAATGGGGAGGTAATTCATTGTGAAGTAATTGGCTTTTGGGAAAAAAGGCGGATTTTGAAACTAAAATGGGTTGCAGAATTAGATGCGGAAATTTTGGATAGCAAAGATATTAATGAACACAATATGATTTTGAATAATCTTGACAATAACACAATTCAAAAATTAGCAGCAATCCGAAATGAGATTGAATCAACAGAAAAGAATGTCTGACATGAGTTTATCGAAGAAAAATATGGCGAAAAAACGGTAAAGGACTCAGAAATAACCATAATTTCAGTAGAAGAACGAGATTATATTTCATTGACTGACATGGTAAAGGGCATTGAGAACGGACTTAGAAACAAGAATACCATAGAATTCATAGGAATGTGGGAAGAAATGTATAGTCCGGATTTTAATTCGAGTGAATTAAAAATTCAGCAGGATTAAATCGTTTCATTTTATCTGTAAAACAATGGATTGAAAAAATAAACTCTATTGGAATAATCGCAAAAGCTGGTCGCTATGGTGGAACTTATGCTCACAAAGATATTGCATTTGAATTTGCCTCGTGGGTTTAAATTGTTATTTTTGTCGCAAAGAATATCAAAGTTTAAGCAGTGATTGTCAGAAAATTTGTAACCAAAAAAAATTAATATGAAACTTATTAAGATAGTTGTTGTTTCACTTTTTGTATTTGTTGCAAATAATTTATTTGCTACAAGGCAGTTTTCAGACATATTTATTGCAAACGGAGATACTACCGTAATTTTTTCAAGTCCGTTAGAACAATATTTTTCACGAAAAGGAGAAAGAACTATTGGTAAAATAAAAATGTCAGGCTTTTGCACTGCTTTATGGAGGGGTTATGTTGCCACTTGGAAATTAGAAAATGATAGTTTATTTTTAATTCGAGTTCAAGCCGATTATTGCGGAAATAAGCCAAAAGACGTTAATCTTAAAAAAGAATTTGGCACTAGAAAAGTTTTTGCAAATTGGGTTACTGACACTCTTGTTTGTCCTCAGGGGGAACTACTTTTTTATGTAGGCTCTCCATTCATTCACGAAGGTGAAAAACATTATGAATTTAAACAAGGGAAGTTAATTAGCACAAAAAACATTAATTATCTCGAAAGAAATGACACTTTAATTTTTCCGGAAGAATATTTTTTAGAAGATACTATTAGACGTTTGGTTTTAAAATCTATAGATAAAGTAGAAAGAGATAGTATTGACGAGAATAAAACATCTACTTTGGTCATAAGGTTCAATGAAAATAGGGAAATATCAGATATAGACATTTGGGGAGAACCTGAAAATATCAATGAAAAAATAATTCTTAGAAATGCTAAAGAAGCGTTAAAAGGGTTTCCAAAATTAATGAACGTAAATTATGAGCGGTATTTTATACCTGATTTAAAAATATTTTTTAATGGGTATTGTTTAAAATTTCCTAATGATAGTGAGTGTGATAATGAATAAGTGACAACTCAATATTTTCAAAACCAAAAAATGATTATAGAAACCGAAGCGGCAAAATTATTGGTAGAAGAATATTTTAAAGATTAGCGTTTATGGGGATTATACGAGAACCAAAAGGTGTTGATTTTGTTATTCAAAGTCCACCACTGACAGCAGAAGAACACAAAGAAATAAGCGATTTTATAAAAATGCGCAAACTTCAAAAGCTTTCAAAAAAGAAAAAAATTAGAGCTAAAAAAACTACCGCAAAAGCGTAGCAACAAACAAATCGCCTTTGCTGCTACAAAATTTTATCTTTCTACTTCACTAAATTTACCGCTTCGGCAACTTGTTCCATCAACCATTTGGGAGTAGAAGTGGCGCCGCAAACGCCCACAGAATTACAGTTTTTAAACCAATCTGTTTGTAGTTTGCTTGCATCTTCTACAAAATAACTACGAGAATTGGCGGCTTTGCAAGCATCAAATAAAATTTTGCCGTTGGAACTTTTGCTTCCGCTCACAAAAATAATTACATCGTGCTTTTGCGCAAACCGCTCCAAATGCGGTTGTCGTCCAGAGACTTGTCCGCAAATAGTATTCTGCGCCTCGAACGAAACATTGGGATTCATTCGCGCTTTCATTGTTTCGCATAAATGCTGAAATTCAACAGGACTTTTTGTTGTTTGCGCAAACAACCATATCGGGCGCGAAAAATCAACGACATCTAATTGTTGTTCATTTTCGATTACCAACGCATCGCCGGCAACTTGCCCCACCAAACCATTTACTTCGGCGTGTCCGCGCTTGCCAAAAATAATCAACTGCCCGTTTTGCGTTTTTACTTTTTTATAACATTCTTTGATTCGTTCCTGCAATTTTAGCACTACCGGACAAGTACAGTCAATCACATCGAGTTGTTGAAGTTGTGTAATTTGGTAAGTTTCGGGAGGTTCGCCGTGCGCGCGAATAAGAATTTTTTTTTGTTGCATTTTTTTTAAATCGGTATGTTCAACCACTTTCAAACCTTTTGTCTTCAAGCGTTCCAACTCTTTGTCGTTATGCACAATTTCGCCCAACGAAAAAAGTTCTCCATACAAATTTAAAGTGTTTTCGGCGGTTTGTATCGCTCGAANTTACACC
>JGI994J12354_10001670_pt1 | contig 22359 bp, 23 predicted proteins | sample IntmicLarv3ML3BL_FD_12354 | JGI IMG/M metagenome (IMG submission 12354) | reverse complement strand
AATTTTATCGGCATAATTTATTTATGGCGATAAAATTTAACGCAGCTGGGCGGAAAAATAGCCGCCATTTGGGCGTGTTGACGGTTTGAAGACACTCCCTAGGGGGAGGGGTGTTCCCTTCGGGAGCACCCCTCCCCCCAGACCCCCCAAAAAGAGAACACCACAAGGAGGCCGCATCATGCTGGCATTCATCATCGGCGCTGCTTTTGGCGGGGCCGCCCTTTATTGCTTGGGACTGTTTTCCAAGGCGGTCACCTCGGAGACGCCGTCCCGGGCCATTCTGCCGCTGTTTGGCAACATGGGAGCTGTCGGAATCGGCCTGGCCATCCCGGCCATCTGGGTGCGCGACCAGCTGATGTGGGCCGGCATCGGCCTGGCGGGTGCCCTTGTGGCGGGCGCCTTTGTTGTGTTCGCCGTGCGGACATATAAGAAGAAGTAGGTGAGCAGCGATATGGATCAAACGGATTCTGCGGCCCCTAAGAAGGCGAGCCCCATGAAGCGGGCCTTCCTCGTGGGCGCGGCCCTCTGTCTGGTGGTGGGGTTTGGCCTGGCTGTGCTCTTCCCCCACGCCGAGCACGAGCCGCTCAGCGTCTCTCTGGGCGCACCGCCCATGACGGTGCTGGGGGTTACGATGCCCTCCTCGGTGATGTTCACCTGGGCCATCATGCTGGTGCTCATTGTGGCGGCGATTGTCACTCGGTGGGTGGTCATCCCGCGGTTTTCTGACCATCCGGGGCCGTTGCAAAACGCCTTGGAAACCGCTGTGGAGACGGCGGAGAGCTTTACGGCCAGCCATGTCCACGGCCTGGGGGACGCCTTGGCGCCCTATGTGTTCACGGTGGCGGTTTACATCGTGTGCAGTGCCATGGTCGAGCTGTTGGGCCTGAGGCCGCCGACCACCGACATCACAGTGACCTTTGCCCTGAGCCTCATCACCTTTGCCATGATTAACTATTACGGCATCAAGCGCAACGGCATCGTGGGCAGAGCGAAGCAGTTTATGAAGCCCATGGCCTTTATGATTCCCTTCAAGCTGCTCAGCGATGCGGCGGTGCCCATTTCTCTGGCCTGCCGGCTTTTCGGAAACATGCTGGGCGGCATGATTGTCATGAGCCTTGTGTACATGGCCCTGGGGCACTTTTCCGTGGGCGTGCCTGCCGTGCTGGGACTATATTTCAATATGTTCCACCCGCTCATACAGGTTTTTATATTCATTAAGCTGTCGCTTTCGTTTATCGAAGAAGCCGTTGAGGGCTAAGGAGGATTTTATGATGGACACCGGAATGATTGCCATCGGCGCGGGAATCGCCGTTTTGACCGGCCTGGGGGCCGGACTTGGTATGGGCATTGCCACCGGCAAGGCTGTGGAGGCCGTGGCGCGGCAGCCTGATGCCTCGGGGAAGATTAACACGCTGCTGCTGCTGGGCATGGCGCTGACCGAATCGACGGCCATTTATGGATTTGTGACGGCGCTCATTATGATTTTTACGATGTAAATCGCCTCCGGCGGCTTAGGGCGTTTTTGAAAAAACGCCCTAAGAACCCCAAAAACTTTTGGCAATTGTGTTACACACAATTGCAGAACAAATATAAAATCTAAAATCGTGTATAACACGATTTTTCGTGAAGTTTTTGAAGATTGTCAAGAAACTTTTTTCAAAAAGTTTCTTGACTGGGGTTTGGGGCAGCGCCCCAATGCTTGATTCATCGTCTACTCTAGGAGATAATCTTATGCCTGATTTTAGTGTTTTGATTCCACATATACTCAATATCATCATCCTCTACCTGATTTTGCGTTACTTGCTTTACAAGCCGGTGAAGGCTTTTATGGCGGCGCGGTCGGGGCGCATTACGGGGGAGCTGGACAAGGCGCGGGCCATGCAGGAGGACGCCTTGACGGTCACCAATCAGGCCGCTGCCATCCTGGAGGCGGCCCGTGAGGAGAGCCGGGGCATCATCAACCAGGCCGCCCAGAAGGCCAAGGAGGATGCCGACGGCATCCTTGCCATGGCCCAGGAGAAGGCCCGGGAGATTGAGGCACAGGCCCGGGAGGACGCCCTCTTGGAGCAGGCCCATCTGCGGGAGGACTTGCAGAACCAAGTGAGCGAGCTGGCCTTGCAGATGGCGGGCAGCATTTTGCGCCGCGAGGTGCGGGCGGCGGACAACACGGCCATCATCGAGGGCTTTTTTGCCGACAGTGCGGTGTTCGATTTGGCGCGCAGGGAGCAGTCGCTATGATTCATGGTGTGCTGAAAACGGCGGCCCCGCTGACCGAGCAGCAGCTTCACGCACTCGAGCGCGGGTTTACCGACCGTCTTGGGAGCTTTGTCAGCTTCCGGGTGGAGAACGATGAGGCCCTCATCGGCGGCTTTGTGGCCGTCATCGAGGGCCTGGTTTACGATGCCTCGATCAAGGCCCAGCTGGATATGCTGGCCCGGGCCATCCGGGGCTAGAGGGGGCGGTGTGACATGGATGAAGTGAGCCGCCAGATTGGCGAGGAAATCCGTCTGCGCCTGAGCGCCTACGAGAACAAGCCGAGGGTCTACGAGCGCGGCATGGTACGCAGCAGCGCCGACGGCGTCGTCATCTGCACGGGGCTGCCCCGGTGCCGCTATGGGGAGCTGCTTGAGTTTGAAAACGGGGCCTACGGCATCGCCCTCAATATGGATTTACACGAGACCGGGGCCGTGCTGCTCAACGGCCTGAGCGACGTGCGCACCGGCAGCGAGGTGCGGGGCACCGACCAGGTGATGGAGGTGCCCGTGGGCCGGGGCTTTTTGGGCCGCGTCGTCGACCCCATTGGCCGGTCCATCGACGGCAAGGGGCTGATACGCAGTCAGCGCATCCGGCCCATCGAGGTCGAGGCGCCGTCCATCATTCAGCGTGCCGCGGTCGATACCCCGTTGCAGACCGGCATTCTGGCCATCGACAGCATGATTCCCATTGGCCGCGGCCAGCGGGAGCTCATTATCGGCGACCGGCAGACCGGCAAGACGGCCATCGCTGTGGATGCCATCATCAACCAAAAAGACAGCGATGTGCTGTGCATCTACGTGGCCATCGGCCAGAAGGCATCCAGCGTGGCCCAGATTGTCCGCCGCCTGGAGGCGGCCGGGGCCATGGAGAACACGGTGGTCGTCGTATCCACCGCCGGGGACAGCGCGGCCATGCAGTACATCACCCCTTACAGCGCTTGCGCCATGGCCGAGGAGTTCATGCTGGACGGGCGCGATGTGCTCATCGTCTACGATGATTTGTCCAAGCATGCGGTGGCTTACCGGGCTATGAGCCTTCTTTTGCGCCGTCCGCCGGGCCGCGAGGCCTATCCGGGGGATGTGTTCTATCTGCACTCGCGGCTGCTTGAGCGTTCGGCGCGGCTATCCCCAAAGCTGGGCGGCGGCTCGATGACGGCGCTGCCCATCGTCGAGACGTCGGCGGGGGATATTTCGGCGTACATTCCCACCAATATTATCTCCATCACCGACGGGCAGATTTTCCTCGAGAGCGAGCTCTTCCACGCCGGCGTACGGCCGGCCATCAACGTGGGGCTTTCGGTCTCCCGCGTGGGCGGCTCGGCCCAGCGGAAAATCATGCGGAAGCTGGCCGGGACGCTGCGCCTCGAGCTGGCCCAGTACCGCGAGCTGGCTGTGTTTTCGCAGTTTGATTCCGATTTGGACGACAGTACGCGCAGCACCTTGCGCCACGGCGAGCGGCTGATGCAGACGCTGGTGCAGCGGCAGTATAGGCACTACAGCCTGGCCGAGCAGATTATTCTGCTACGGGCCGGGCGGCACGAGGCCATGGAGCGCTTGGAACCCAAGGAGACCCGGAGCTTCAACGACAATCTGCTGGGCTATATGGCCAAGGTTTCGCCGGCGCTGCTGGCCGATATTATGAAGGCCGACGGGCTCTCGGATGAGTTGGCCGGGCGCATGGATGATGTGATTGATCGGTTTGCGCGGAGTTATCGGGCCGGGGAGCGGTTTGAGGAGTAGGGTTCTCTCTGCCATTCCACCCTCTCCTGTCATTCTGCCGGTGGGAAGATCCTTCGCTGCGCTCAGGGTGACAATGGAACGGGGCAAGGGCACCAATACATGAAACAACGCCGAAAGGAGGCAGGAGTATGGCCAACCAGGCTGATTTGAAGCATCGGATGAGTTCTATCGAGCAGACGCGGCAGATTACGCGAGCCATGCATCTGCTCTCAGCGACCAGAGTCCGGCGGGATGCCCAGTGGGTCGAGCTGACCCGCAGCTATTTCAACCGGGTGCAGTCGACCATGCGGGATATTTTGGAGAAGTCTAAAGGCGTTGAGCACCGTTACCTCGAGCGCCGGGAGGGCGGACGGGCCGCCTTTGTCGTCATCACCGGCGACAAGGGGCTGGCCGGCGGCTACAACCACAGTGTCCTCGGCTTTGCCATGGAGGAGCTGGCGCGCCACAACTGCGTCGAGCTTCTGGCCATTGGGCAGATTGGGCGCACCTTCTTTGAGCGGCGCAAGCTGCCGGTGAATCCCGACTTCGTCGGGGCCGGCATCCGGCCCTATCTGCGCCATGCCCGGCGTATGGTGGAGCACATCTTCGGGCAGTATGACGCGGGAGCCATTGACGGGCTGTACATCGTCTACACCCACTATCACTCGGCGGTGCAGCAGCAGCCCAGGATGATTAAGCTGCTGCCCATCGAGCTCCACGATTATCAGGGCATCGCCGCCGAGTACGAGTACGCCGCCGACATTCTCTACGAGCCGTCGCCCCAGGCGGTGTTCGATACCCTGGTGCCCGAGTATGTCATCGGGCTTTTGTTTGGGGCCATGGTGCAGAGCTATGTCAGCGAGCATACGGCGCGCATGCACGCCATGGAGAACGCCACCCACAATGCCGATGATATGCTGGAAACGTTGTCACTGCAATATAACACGGCGCGGCAGGTGGCCATCACCCAGGAGATTGCCGAGATTTCCGGCGCCGCCGAGGCGCTGAGCCAGGCGCTGACCCAAGACCTTGGGGGATCTCCCCAAACCCCACAAGCTTTTTGAAAAAAGCTTGAGCAAAAACTTTACTTATAAATGCAATGTTGGGCGAAGCACAACTTGACGTTTTTCGCGCACTTTGCGCGAAAAGCAAGCGTGTTACACACGATTCCTGGTTAATACTGTTTCAGAAATTGTGCGTAGCGCAATTTCTAAAAGTTTTTGGGTTCTTAGGGTATTTTTTCAAAAATACCCTAAGTCGCCGAAGGCAAATTGCCGATGAAGAAAGAGGCCATTATGACCATGCAGACTGGGAAGCTCATGCGCATCACCGGGCCGGTGCTCGATGTCGAGTTCGGGCGCGGGCAGGAGCCCAAGATTAATACCTTGCTCATCGCCCGGGGCGACCGCCCCGTGCGGGCCGAGGTGGCGGCCCACATCGCCCCCGGTATCGTGCGGTGCATCGCCATGGAGGCCGTGGAGGGCCTCTATTGCGGCCTGCCTGTGGAGGACACCGGCGGACCCATCACCGCGCCGGTGGGCGAGCATGTGCTGGGGCGGCTCATCAGCGCTTTGGGCGAGCCGGCGGATGAATTGGGGCCCATCGAGGGGCCGCGCTGGCCCATCCATCGTCCCGCGCCGCTGTATAAGAATCAATTCCCGGCCACTCAGCTGTTTGAGACCGGCATCAAGGTCATCGATCTGCTGGCCCCCTATCCCAAGGGGGGGAAAATCGGTCTGTTTGGCGGCGCGGGCGTCGGCAAGACGGTGCTTATTATGGAGCTCATCCGCAACATCGCCACCGAGCACGGCGGGTATTCGGTGTTTGCCGGGGTGGGCGAGCGCAGCCGCGAGGGCAACGACTTGCTCACCGAGATGCGCAGCAGCGGCGTGCTGGCCAAGACGGCCCTGGCCTTCGGCCAGATGAACGAGCCGCCGGGGGCGCGGATGCGGGTCGCCCTCACCGGCCTGACCATGGCCGAGTACCTGCGTGAAGAGAAAAAGCAGGATGTGCTGCTGTTTATCGACAATATTTTCCGCTTCATTCAGGCGGGCAACGAGGTCTCGGCGTTGCTGGGGCGTATGCCGTCGGCGGTTGGGTATCAGCCCACCCTGGCCGGCGAGATGGGGGCGCTGCAGGAGCGCATTTCGAGCACGTCGGACGGCTCCATAACCTCGGTGCAGGCCGTGTTTGTGCCGGCGGATGATTTGTCTGACCCGGCACCGGCCACGACCTTTGCCCATCTGGACGCTACCACGGTGCTGTCGCGCTCCATCTCCGAGCTGGGGATTTATCCCGCTGTCAGCCCGCTGGAATCGACATCGCGCATCTTGCAGCCCGACATCGTGGGCGAGGAGCATTATCGCACGGCGCGGGCCGTGCAGGAATGCCTCCAGCGGTACAAGGAATTGCAGGATATCATCGCCATTCTGGGCCTCGATGAGTTGAGCGAGCAGGACAAGATTACCGTGTATCGGGCGCGTAAATTGCAGCGCTTTTTGAGCCAGCCCATGGGCGTGGCCGAGGTGTACACCGGCATGGCGGGCAAATATGTGACCATCAGCGAGACGGTGAGCAGCTTCAAGGCGGTGACTCTGGGCGAGGCCGATGACCTGCCTGAGCAGGCCTTCTTTATGGTGGGTACCTTGGACGACGCCCGGGAGAAGGCCGAGCGCATGGCCTTCGAGCAGCGGCGCGGCGGGGGTGAGCAGACGTGAGCTTGAGACCCTTTAAGCTGGAAATCATCACGCCGGAGCGGCTCTTTTTCAGCGGCCAGGTGGAGTCTGTCACGGTGGATGGCCAGGATGGCCAGCTCTCGGTGCTGGCCGGCCACGCGCCCCTTATCGCCGCCCTCAAGGTGGGGCAGGTGGTGCTGGGGACGCCTCATGGCAAGGTGACCTGTTTTTCCACCGCCGGGTTCATGGAGGTGCGGCCCGACGAGACCCTTATCTTCGCCCAAAAGTGTGAGTGGCCCGAGGAGATCGACGAGGGCCGCGCTCTGGCCGACGAGGAGGAGGCGCGCATTATGCTGCAACGGCAGCAGAGTATGCTCGAGTACCGCGAGAGCCGGATTATGCTGACCCGGGCCCTCATGCGGCTGCGGGTGAAGGGCGGCGGGCCGAAGTAGGGGACGCTGTCGTTGTCCCGGCGGCCCCGGCTGTGGGGACACGCATAGGATTCTAAAACCCGGGTGGTGGTTTGGGGGTGATAATCGCCCAAACAAGGTCAAGGTCACGGGCGAACAAAGTTCGCCCCTACAAAATGAAAACCCACCCTTACCCGGGTGGGTTTTGCGTTGTGTTCGCTATTGCAGGGCGTCGTATTGGGCTTCGGTGATGACGCCTTGGGAGAGCAGCTTTTGGCCCAGGGTTTGGGGGCTGCCCTTGAGGGGGACGCGCAGGGCGTTGGCGCTGATGAGCACCACATGGTCGCGCATGAAGCCGGTGGCGGCGATGCCATTGAGCTCCGTTTGGGTCAGCAGGCCCAGCTTGACGGCAAGGTCTCGGCTGGTGGTGTTCCAGATGAAGTCTCCCGCGGCGTCGCTGTAGCCCAGGGCCCGCAGGGTGAAGGAGAGGTACATCTCCAGGGTGGCGAAATCGTACTGGATGAAGGCGGTGGGGCTGGCGCCGTTAGTGTAGCCCCTGTTGTGGGCGTAGACGATGTACTTCTGGCCGTCGGCCCAGCCGGCCAAATCCTTGAAGGTGGTGGTGCCCACGTGCCCCAGTGCGGTGCTCTCCTCGCCCAGCAGGCGGATGAGCATGATGAGGGCCTCCTGCCGCGTGGGCGGACGGTCGAGCTCGTAGCCGGCGTTGGTGCCCACAAAGAGGCCTGCGGCCTTGAGGGCGTCGGCCTTGGCGTTTTGCAGGGGGGTGTAGGCTTTGATGACCCGGGCGCCGTCCCGCGCAAGAATGGTGGCCGAGGGGGTGGTGACCTTGAAGCCGCTGCCGTCGGCAGCGGTGAGCATGTAGAAATAACTGGTTGTCACCGTCGGGCCGGGGTTGCGGATGCCGCCCAGGGTGAGGTTGAGAATTTCAGCTGTCTGGCCGCCGTAGAGGACGGCGCCGCCGCTCTCGAGGATGAGGCCGGTGCCGGGGGCACCGACGACGCGGTCTCCGGCGCTCAGGGTCAGGCGGGTCATGGAGGTGGGGCTCAGCGTGCCCGAGGCGGCGATTTTTTCGGCCACGCGGCTCATGATTTTCTCGGCCACGGCGGCGTTGAGCTGGCCCTGCAATGTGGCCGTCAGGCTGTCGGTGACGCCCTGGTCGGCCATCTTGGCGAGGCTCTGGGTGGCGGTATGGAGGCGGTCTTCTACCTTTTTGGTGAAGATTTGGTTGAGGTAAGAGAGCGAAATGAGGGGGTCGGAGGCCGTGCCGCCGCCGGCGGCGTAGACCGTGACCATGAGGGCGGCGGCCACGAGCAAAATGGCGACAAGCCGGGTCGTTCGGGACATGGAGGCCCCTCCCTTCGGGGATGTGTGGATGGTGATGCCCTGACATTGTATCACGGTTGGGCTCCGCTGTCAAAGCGGCGGGGATGGGAAATGTTGTGGGATGTGAGCGGGCAGACACAAGGTCTGCCCCTACGTAGGGCGTGACGACCTCGGCACGCCGTGGAAGAGTGGGCGGCTAAAACTCCCGATTGATGCCCTCGTTATTTTCCAGCTGGTAGGAGAGCACCATGAGGCTTTCGGAAAAGTGGACGTTTTCCACCGGGATGTTGGGCAGGTCGAGGTGCAAATCCATGCTGGTGAAATTCCACAGGCCGCGCACGCCGCCGGCCACCATGCGCATGGCCACAGGCAGAACAAACTCCCGAGGGAGGGTGAGCAGGCCGATGTCGATGGCGTTTTCCAAAAGGTAGCGCTCAAGCTCGGTGAGAGCCAGCACGGGCACGCCGGAAATCTCCTGACCGATGAGGCAGGGATCGACGTCGAAGGCGGCCACCAGCTCGACCTGGTACCGCGGAAAGCTGAAGTTGCGAATTAAGGCGCGGCCCAGGTTGCCCGCGCCGGCGATGATGGCGCGGCGCGGCTTGTCGATGCCCAAAATCTCGGCGATGCTGCGCTTGAGGTCACCCACGTTGTAGCCGTAGCCCTGCTGGCCAAAGCCGCCAAAGCAGTTGAAATCCTGCCGCACCTGTGAGGCCGTCAGGCCCATGCGGGCGGCCAGGTTGCCCGACGAGATTTTTTTCTCGCCCAGGGCCTCAAGCTCGCGCAGATGCCGGAAATATCGTGGCAGGCGGCGGATGACCGCCCAAGATGGCTTTTTGTTCATGGTTAGGTTACGCTCCTTCAGCTATTCCGAATTATGCATATTATACATGATATTTTCCCTCTGGGGAAGACCTTGACTGCCGGGATTTGAGGACCTGCCTGCGGGAGCGGGGATGGGGGACAATGCAGTGCGCTGAATGTTATGCATAGGCGGCCCGAGGGCGGCTCAAAAGGGGTCTACAAAGAGTTATTAACACTTTCCACAGACTTTTGCACAGGGCGCAAAGCACTGGGGTTCAAGGAGTTTGGGGTATTATGGGGAAAATGTGCACATCCCGCCAGCTCAGTTGCCGATTTTTTCAAAGGCCGCTTTTGGGGCCCTGCGAGGGGCTTTCTTCGATGCAAAATTACGCTCTGTTTTTGGAAGAAAAATCCAGCGAAATTAAGCAAATCCAACGAAATAAATTTTGTTTTTTCATGCATTCCGCCCCTTGACAGCGGGAAGGACTAAAGGGCGTGTAACCGGGCGTCCACCGGGAGGGTGGCGTAGCAATTTTGATCCATGGCCCCGGCGTTGCCGGCGCGGTGCTCGAAGTAGGCCTGGGCGGCAATCATGCTGCCGTTGTCGCCGCACAGGGAGAGGGGCGGCAGGCAGAGGCGCAGGCCGTGCTCGGCGCACGCGGCCTCGAGGCGGCCACGGAGGGTGCTGTTGGCGGCCACGCCGCCGGCAGCCACGATGGCCGGACGTTTGTACTCAAGGGCAGCGGCCAGGGTGCGGGGCACCAGCGTGTCGGCCACGGCGGAGGCGATTTCCAGGGCCAGGTCGGCCTCATGAAGGGGATCGCCCTTCTGGTTTGCGTTGTGGATGAGGTTGACCGCCGCCGTCTTGAGGCCGCTGAAGGAGAAATCCCAATCGGAGCCGGTGACGCCGGCCCGGGGCAGCTTGTAGCGTCCGGGTGCGCCCTGGCGGGCCAGGGCATCGAGGGCGGCGCCGCCGGGGTAGGGCAGGCCGAGGAGACGGGCCGTTTTGTCGAAGGCCTCTCCGGCGGCGTCGTCCCGCGTGGTGCCGATGACGACGAGGTCGGTGTAGTTCCGCACATCCAAGATGAGGGTGTGGCCGCCCGAGGCCACTAGGGCCGTGAAGGGGGGCTGCAAATCGGGGAAGGCGATGTAGGCAGCGGCTACGTGGGCGCGGATGTGGTGCACCGGGATGAAGGGTACACCTAGGCTGAGGGCGCACGCCTTGGCGAAGTTGGCGCCCACAAGCAGTGCGCCAATGAGGCCGGGGGCGCAGGTGGCGGCCACGGCGTCGATATCGGATAGGGCGATGCCGGCCTGCCGCAAGGCGGCCTCGGCCACCAGGCTGATTTTTTCGGCGTGGCGGCGGGAGGCAATCTCGGGCACCACGCCGCCGTAAAGGGCGTGGATGTCGGCCTGGGAATAGATGGCATCGCTGAGGATGGTGCGGCCGTTTAAGCTGACCGCCGCGGCGGTTTCGTCGCAGGAGGATTCGATGGCGAGTATGTGCATGGTGTTCTCCGATGGTGTGGATTATGGACGAAAAGGGCATTTGAAAGGAGCTAAAGGTAACGATTTTTAAATTTCTTGGGGGAGAGATGCCCCGCAGGGGCATCTCTCCCCCAAACCCCCTCTCACTGGGGGGATGGGGTGTGCCCTTGACCTTCGTAGGCGTGACGACCTCGGCACGCCGTGTGCAGGGGCCGGTGGGAAGACACAAGGTCTGCTCCGTCCCCTACGCGGGGTCGGCGGGCGAACGCAGTTCGCCCCTACAGGTCTATCTCGACCGGGGTGAGCATTTTTGTCATGAGGACGGCGTCTTCGGTGGGGAGGTCGTAGTAGTTTTTTCTCAGGCCCATGATGACGAAGCCGGCCTTTCCGTAGAAGGTGCGGGCCGGGGTGTTGCTCTCGCGGACCTCTAAGGTCATCATGGAGATCTCTTGCTCGGTGGCCCAGGCCTCCAAAGCGGCCAGCAGGCGGCCTGCGATGCCGGAGCGGCGGGAATCGGGGTGGACGGCCACGTTGGTGATGTAGCACTCGCCGTGGACGATGCGGGTGCCGATGTAGCCCAGCACGCGGCCTTCCTCGGTTTCGCACACCCGGTAAAAGGCCAGGGGGTTTGAAAGCTCGAGCTGTAAATCGTTGAGACTCCACGGCTGGGAGAAGCACAGACGCTCGATGTCGGCCATGTCGCCCATGTGATAGCGGCGCAGCTCAGTGATGTGATTATTTTTTTGCGGCATACCAATTCTCTCCCCAGGAGACCTCGGCGGTCAAGCTGACAGATAGATGGGCGGCCTTTTCCATCTCCTCTTTGAGCAGCATAGATACGGCCTCGCGCTCGTCTAAGGTGGCCTCGATGATGAGCTCATCGTGAACCTGCAAAATGAGGCGAGAGCGCAGGCCCTCGGCCCGCAAACGGCGGGCGACGCCCAGCATGGCCAGCTTGATGATGTCGGCCGCCGTGCCCTGGATGGGGGTGTTGAGGGCGACCCGCTCGCCGAAGGCGCGGGTGTTGAAGTTGCCCGATTTGAGCTCGGGCAGCATGCGGCGGCGGCCATAGAGGGTGGTGACGAAGCCGTCCTCGTGGGCCTGCTTGCGCACGGCGGCCATGTAGTCGCGCACGCCGGTGTATTTTTCCATGTAGGCGTCCATGTAGGCCTGGGCCTCCTTGACGGTGACGCCGATGTCGTCGGCCAGGGAGAAGGCCGAGATGCCGTAGACGATGCCGAAGTTGACCGCCTTGGCCCGGCGGCGCATCTCGGAGGTGACATCGCTGAGCGCCACGCCGAAGACCTGGGAGGCCGTGACCGAATGGACATCCTCGCCGCTGCGGAAGGCCTCGAGCATTAAGGTATCCTCGGCGATGTGGGCGAGAATGCGCAATTCAATTTGCGAATAGTCGGCGTCGACCAGCACAGCGCCCTCGGGCGCCACGAAGAAGCGGCGGATTTCGCCGCCCAGCTGGGTGCGGATGGGGATATTTTGCAGGTTGGGCTCGCTCGAGCTCAGGCGCCCGGTGGCTGTGACATCCTGATGGAAGGTCGAGTGGATGCGGCCATCCGGGCCGATGACCTTGCTCAGGCCCTCCACATAGGTCGACTTGAGCTTCGATAGCTTGCGCCAATCGAGGATGGCGGCCACGATGGGGTGGGCGGCGCGCAGTTTTTCGAGGACATCGGCGTCGGTGCTGTAGCCGGTTTTGGTTTTCTTCATGGCCTTGAGGCCCAGTTTTTCAAAGAGGATGACGCCCATCTGCTTGGGTGAGCCGATGTTGAACTTCTCCCCGGCATGGTCGTAGATTTCTTGCTCGAGGCGGTCCATGTCGCCGCTCAGGCTGTCGCCGAAGGCCATGAGGGCTGATTTGTCGACGGCCATGCCGCAGCGCTCCATGGCGGCCAGCTCGGCCATGAGGGGCAGCTCCATGTCCCGCAGCAGGGCCAGCATGCCGGCCTCCGAGAGCTTGGCTTCGAGCCGGGCGCCCAAAGCGGCGGCCAGCTGGCTGTGCTCGCTGATGGCGGCCAGGGCCTCGGGGGTGACGCCGAAGAGGTTGTGGGCGTCCTCGCTGTTGTAGATGGCCGGGGTGGCGTCGAAGCCCAGGTATTTGCCGGCGACGGCGGCCATCTCATAGCCGCTGTCGCCCGGACTGAGCAAATAGGCGGCCAGGGCGGTGTCCATGTGGGGGAGGGCGGGGGACAGGCCCCGGGCCAGGAGGGCGCGCCACAGGGGCTTGGCATTGTGGAGGGTGAGGGCGATGTCCGGAGCCGTCAGGCCCTCGAGGAGGGCCAGGAATACGGCTTCGCCCGATGATTCGGCCAGGAGGGTGAAGGTTTTCTCCCCCGCCGTGACGGCACACAGGGAGAGATCATCGCTGACGCACAGGGCGGCGGCGCCGGCCTTCCGGGCGGTCCGGAGGAGGGTGCCGGCGTCAGCGGCCTCGGCAGCCTTGGCCGCGAAGGCGGCATCGACAGCGGCTCCGGCGGCCGGGCTGAGGTTCATGCGTTTGATGATGGAGCGTAGCTGCAGTTTATCCAGGAAGGCGTAGAGGCCGCCTTCATCCAGGGGCAGAAGGCGGTACTGCTCGAGAGGCAGGGCCACCGGGGCGTTGAGCTCGCCGGTGGCGAGCTGGTAGCTGAGCCGGGCCATGTCGTGGCCATCCAGGAGCTTTTGCCGTACCGACTGGGTGATGGACGGGTCGTCCAGGTTGGCGTAGACGCCCTCCAGGGAGCCAAAGCGGGTGAGCAGGGTCATGGCGCCTTTTTCTCCGATGCCCCGCACGCCGGGGATGTTGTCCGAGCTGTCGCCCATGATGGCCTTGAGGTCGATGATTTTCCCGGGGGTGAGGCCCTGGTATTTTTCCATGAAGACGGCGGTGTCATAGTCCTCGGTGGTCGTCTGGCCCTCCCTTGTGATGACCAGGCTGACCGTGGCGCCCTCGGCGATGAATTGCAGGCTGTCCCGGTCTCCGGTGGCGATGACGCAGCTGTCGCCGCTCTCCCGGCATAGGCGGGCGAGTGTACCCAGCAGGTCGTCGGCCTCGAAGCCGGCGGCCTCGAGACAGGCGATGCCCATGAGCCGCAGGGCCTCCTTGCACAGGGGCATCTGGGCGTGGAGCTCGGGAGGGCTGGGCCGGCGGCCGGCCTTGTATTCGGGGTAGGCCTCGTGGCGGAAGGTTTTCTCGCGCCGGTCGAAGCAGACGCAAATGGCCTCGGGAGTGTAGTCCTCCCGGAGCTTTTGCAGCATATTGAGAAAGCCGTAGACGGCGTTGGTGGGCACGCCGTCGCTCGATGTCAGCGTGCGCACGCCGTAAAAGGCGCGATTGATTAGGCTGTTGCCGTCTATGGCCAGCAGCTTCATAGGGGCTACCTCCGGGTGGGCGTAATTATTATACCATAACCGCAACGAAGTTGCGGTGGTTTGCGCCAGCAAAATGGTATAGCCTATTGATTTTGACATAATAGTCGCTTTGCGACCATTATGTCATACTAGTATACACTATTTTGGATGGGTTTGGAAGGATGGATTTGCGGAAATGTGGTGCAAATTTCGTTGCAAAAAGGCTGCCCCGAAGGACAGCCTTTTTGCGTCAACCTGGTGAAAGAGGTGATTTTAGATATTCTTCTGGCAAAACAAATCGCTTCGTCAATGCGCGTGTTTACAGTTTTCTTGCCTTGAAACAAACAGAAATCGGCAACATTTTCGCTTTTTTAGTTTTAATGCTTTCATCTCCCACTGAGTTCATCGTTTCATTGTCAGTCTGTTCAATCATTTGCTCAATGCAAAACCCAGCTTCCGCCAACGCGTTTACATATGTTGATATTTTTCTGTTGCATAAAACTATTTCGCTTCCGTCAACCGGCATAGTAAAATATGACTCATCAAAATAACTTCTGTTAAAAATCAATTCGTCACTATTTATAACGTCATGCGCGAGGTCTGGTGAGCGAGCTACACAATAATATAATGTATGGTGCCAACTAAAAATAAATATGCCATCCTTCTTCATATAAGAAGCAATCTTTTTAAATGTGCCTACTAAATCTGTCGTCCAGCCAATGCCGTATATCGAATAAACAAAATCAAAATAATTAGTTGGAATACCCATAACCGATTCCATCGGCGAACAAATGAGCTTCGCGGAACATTCATGCTCCTTTAAATATGCCGCTGCGTTTTCTAATTGTTTGTGTGAAATATCCACACCCCACAACTCGGCCGCATTCCTGTCGGCGTGATATTTGAGAGAATGTCCGCTGCCGCAGCAAATTTCCAGCATCTTTTTGCCTGATACATCACCAAATAGATGAAGGTCATCTTCTGTGGCAAATTTAACACCATAAACAGGAAGGGCTGTTGTGCCAAACCAAGAATCTGCATTGGCGTTCCAGTATTCTCTGTTAGTTTCATGTATTCTTTCAGTTTTCATATTACTCGCCCCCCAATATAGTTATTCTGCAAGTATCAGCATCTGCTTCGACCAATAAAAAAGACATAGCAATTCCTTGGCGGAAAGCCATGTCTTTTCGTTTGGCAGCGGGTGAAGGATTTGAACCCTCACAAACAGAGTCAGAGTCTGTCGTGCTACCATTACACAAACCCGCTATGCCGCGCGGCGCTCTTCCAAAGCGCCAAACGCACTATTCATTATACCCAAATCGGCGGCGATGTCAACCCCTTTTGAAAAATATCGGGTTTTGGGCCGGCGATTTCCCCTTGCAAACCGTGTCGAATTTTGGTATACTACCGCCGTTGGCGCTTTTCCGCCGGGGCGGGAGAGCCCACGAAAAAACTTTGGGGGTACAAGAGAGTTATGGAAAAAATCACAGAGTGGGTCGGCCAAAATCCGGGGATGCTGGGATTGTTTGTGGCCGCCATCGGCGCGCTGATTATGGTGGGGGCCATCCTCAAGTGGAAGTGGATTGTCGGCACCGACCACACCGGCAACACAGTGCGCACCGGGCTTCTCGGCTGGCTTGTGTACAAGCTGTTTGGCCGCCGGGTCTTTTTCATCCTGACCGGGCTGGTCATCCTGGCCGGCGGCATCGTGTGGTTCTTCGCCATGCGGGCCATGGGACTGAACTAGAGGATTTTTGAAACTGAAAAAGGGTGCAGACCTTACGGTCTGCACTCTTTTTTGTGCTGCTAGAAGAACAGCCAAATGCCGTAGACGAGGAAGAAGAGCAGGGCGGCGATGATGATGAAATAGAAGAAAAAGAAGAGGTTGCGGGTGCGGATGCGGCACATCCGATGCCACAGGCGCTTTACGATGTTGGGGCGGCGGGATTTGACCTGCTCGTAGCTCAGATTTTTGCCGCGGGCGGTTTTGAGGATGCTCATGATCCGATGATGGTCGAAGTCGTGCCGGAAGTAGTAATACTTGTTCACCAGGGCCTCGTTGGGGATGGCCTCCTCGTCGCCGTAGAGCAGGAGGGCGATCTCTTGGGCCTTTTGGTAGTGGCCGTCGAACACATCGCTCCACCGCTTGGTGAACAGAAGGCCGATGACGCTGATGACCAGCAAAATGAAGATGAGGAACAGGGTGAGCTCGGGCTTGTCGAAGTCGATGGCCAGGGCGAAAAAGCCGGCCACCACGGCGATGTGAATCGAGTTGAAGGACAGGCGCTCGTTTTCCACATGGCGCGCGTGCTCGACATTGGCGATGAGCAGGTCGACCAGGTCGTCGTAGGACAGCGGGGTTTGATCGTAATAGAGCTTTTTCTCTGTGGTGTCGGCCATAGTTGGGAGACTCCTTTTTTTATTTGGTGGGACATTAAAGCTCGAAGCGGCCCTTCATCACGGGGGTGCCGTTCAGGACGGCCAGCTTGCCCTTGGCGAAGACGGTGCGGACGGTGAGGGCATCGTCCAGCACGACCAGGTCGGCATCGGCGCCGGCGGCGATTTCGCCCTTGATGCCCTCAAGGCCCAGAACGCGGGCCGGGTTTTTGGTGAGGAAGAGGAGGGCGGTCTCTAAGGGCAGGCCCTCGCGGTTGACCAGGCTGCGGATTTCGGCCATGAGGGTGTCGGGCCTGCCGTAGGTGAGGCCGATGCAGGTGCCGTTTGCATCGAACCGGGGGGCGCTGCCGAAGGCGTCGCTGCTCAGGGTGATGCGCTGGGGATCGGTGCCCAGGCCGAGGGCGTGGGCAATCATGTGGGCGGCGTCGCGGCCGTTCTCGGCGTCGGGGTGGGCGGTGACATCGAAGGTGCCGCCCGCCTGGGAGAAGCGGAAGGCGTCGCCGATGAGGGCCTCGCTGCGGCCGCAGTGGGTGGGCAGGAAGGTCTTGATGGGGATTTCGGAATTCTCCAGGGCCCCCATCAGCAGGCCGAGGCCCCGCTTGGAGGTGCCCACATGGATGACGACCAGGCCGGGCTTTCCGCCGATGAGGCCGCCCAAGCGGGCGTCGCTGCCCAGGCGGACGAGCTCGTGCTCGGTCATGTTGGAGCTGCGGTGGTCGGCCATGGCCACCTTGACGCCGGCCACCGAGTCGAGGAGGGCGATGTCGCGCTCGACGCCGCCGAGCAGGGTGGGCGAGGGGTATTGATAGGCACCGGTGAGGCAGAAGCAGGTGATGCCTTCCTCGTTTAGGGCGCGGCACTTGGCGACCAAGGCTTCGAGGCTGCGGGTGACGCTGTCGGTGCCCAGCAGGCCGAGGACGGTGGTGACGCCGTTTGTGGTGAGGTCGGTGAGCTGGAGTTCGGGGACGCGCGTGACCGGGCCCTGCTCGCCGCCGCCGCCGGTGATGTGGATGTGCAGGTCGATGAGGCCGGGAACAACGCGCCCGCCCTCGATGTCTAAGGTGGTAACTTGGGGAAGGCCGCCGAAGGCGGCGGCATCGGGGCCGAGAACGGCGATTTTTCCGCCGGCCAGCAGGATGTCGGTGAGGCCTAGGGGCTGCGGGGCGTAAAGGTTGGCGTTTTTGAGTAGAGTTAGCATGGTTATTTCCTCTGGTTTCGGTGATTGTTGGGATGAGATTGGGCAAAGGGCAAGAGAAAAGGGCGCAGGGCATCTGAAAAGGGGTGTGGGATTCGCCTGCGGCATGAATCCCCATGAAGTTGCTGTGCAGCTTCGGTTAAGGTTACGGTTTTTATAATTCTTGGGGGAGGGGATGCCCCTCCCCCAAACCCCTTCCATTAAAGGGCAGTGCGGGGGTGTAGGGGCGGCCCTGTGCGGCCGCCCGGGGTTATTCATAATTTTACACGGTATTGGTTGATAATGCAAGGGGCAATGGGGATTCGCCTACGGCATGAATCCCCATGAGGTTGCTGCGCAGCTTCGTTTGGGGGTTTTTGCCACGTTCGGTCGAGGGTGCGCGAAGCAGGCCGAGGGGTGTCGAGAAGTGGCGTTCAAATTTGGGAATGATAAATAAAAGATGAACAATATATTGGTTGAAAGCGCCGAAATCGACACTGCTTTATTGTGAAAGGCTTACAAATGTGTTATAATTCATAGTGATAAACACAAGAAATGAACAGAAAAGGAGTGGTTTTGTGAGAAGGTTCGTCGCTGTGCTGGCCCTGATGGGGCTGTTGCTGGGGCTTTTTTCCGGATGCTCGGGGGATGAAAAGCTGGTGGTTAATATCCTGTCGGCCAACTATGAGGAGCAGATTGCCATTCAGCTTGCGTATCTCAAGGAGAAGTTCCCGGACGCTGAGATTAACATGACCTATATGTCGTCGGGCAAGCTGGCCGCCAAGGTTCAGGCCGAGGGGCAAGACACCGAGGCCGACATTTTGCTGTCGCTGTCGAGCGGCTACGCCAACAGCCTCAAGAACCAGGGGCTGCTGCGGGCCTATACGCCGAATAGCCGCTACAAGGCCGAGTATGCCGACCCAGAGAGCGTCATTTTGCCCAACGGGGTGTGGGCCGGGGCCATTTTGGTGAACACCCGGGAGCTTGAAAAGCTGGGGCTTCCCATGCCTCAGAGCTATGCCGACTTGCTCAACCCGGCCTATAAGGGACAGATTGTCATGAGCAATCCGGGCAGCTCGTCCACGGGGTATTTTTTCCTCCACGGTATTTTGAACCTCTATGGCGAACAGGCCGGGTGGGATTATTTTGACGCGCTTCATGAGAACATCATGCTCTATGGCGAATCGGGGTCGATTCCATCCACCATGGTGGAGAAGGGCGAGGCTGTCATCGGCCTGGGCATCGACTATGAGGGCATGAACCTGCAGGAGGCCGGTAAGCCGGTGGCCGTTGTCTTTGCCGGCGAGGGGGCGCCCTTTGATTTTGACACGGCGCTGTTGGTGAACCGGAAGGAGGAACCGTCTCAGCTGGTGCTCGACGTTATGGCGGCCATCACCTCGGCCGAGGGCAACGCGGTATTCAATAACTATAACCTCTCGGTGCTCGAGGGGGTGGCAGACCGGGGGAGTTATCCCGCCGATTTCACGGTGCTTGATATGACGGGCATCGCCGACCCGGAGCTGAAGGCGAGCTATACCTCGGCCTGGAGCGCGCGGTATGAATAGCCCACTGCTGCACATCGAGGGTCTGGACAAACGCTTTGGGGTCCAGCATGTGCTTAAGAACATCTGCTGCACGGTGGAAAAGGGGGCATTTGTATCCCTGCTGGGGCCCTCGGGCTGCGGCAAGACGACGCTGCTGCGGGTGATTATGGGCCTCGAGCGGCCCGATGGGGGGCGGATTTTACATAATGGGGAGGACATCACCTTCCTGCGGCCCGACCGGCGGGGGTTTTCCATTGTCTTTCAGGATTACGCCCTCTTTCCCCACATGACGCTGTATGACAACGTGGCCTACGGCCTTAAGCTGCGCAAGATGCCGGCGAAGGAGATTGAGGGCAAGGTCATGCATACGTTAGAATTGCTGCGGCTCAAGAAGTCGATTCGCAAGTATCCGGCCCAGCTTTCGGGCGGGATGCAGCAGCGGGCGGCCATCGCCCGGTCTCTGGTGCTCGACAACGATTTGCTGCTGCTGGATGAGCCCTTTTCGGCGTTGGATGCCATGGTCAAGGTCGACCTGGGCGACGAGCTCAAGGAATTGCAGCGGGAGTTTGGCATCACCATGGTCATGGTGACCCACGACCAGGAGGAGGCCTTTTTGCTGAGCGACCGCATCGTGCTGATGCATCGGGGGGCCATTGTGGCCGACGACACGCCCCAGGGCCTCTACGAGGCCGGGGGGCGGGATGAGTTTATCAAGCTGTTCATCACCGACCAGATTGACAAGCGGGCCCGGTACATCCGCAAGCTGAAGAATGGGGTCGCCACATGAGGGATAAGCTGCGGGCTCAGCCCGCCGTGATGCTGGCCCTGGGGATTTTGCTGGCCGTGGTGCTTCTCGGCCTCATTGCGCCCATGGCGGCGCTGCTCATCAAGGCGGGGGATTTTGAGCCGGTTTATCGGGGATTTGCGGAGGTTTTAGGCTCGGCAACGGCGCGGAAGGCACTGTGGAACTCGACGTGGATTTCTCTGGCGGCCAGCTTTATTGCCGTGGGCTTTGCCTTCTTTTTTGCCTATATTGTGGAGATTAAGCTGGAGGGACGCAGGCAGAAGGCCTTCCGGCTGCTGGCTGTGGTGCCCATGCTGGTGCCGTCCATCACCCATGGCATTACCATTGTCTATCTGTTTGGCAAGATGGGGCTGGTGACACGGCTGATTGGGTTCCAGCTGCCCATCTATGGGCCCCTGGGGATTATTTTGGGCAGTTTTTTCTATGCCTTTCCCATTGCGTTTTTGGTGCTGAGTCAGGGGCTTGCCAACTTGGACGGGCGGCTGTTTGAGAACGCGGTCATTTTGGGGGTTTCGCCTGCGCGGCGGTTTGGGGGCATTGTGCTGCCCATTATGAAGTATGCGGTTTTTTCGGCCTTTGCGGTGTGCTTCACCATGATTTTCACCGATTACGGCATTCCGCTGTCGGTGGGCGGGACTTATCCGATTTTGCCCATTTTGTTTTACAAAAACGTGGTGGGTATGCTGGATTTTGGCCGCGGGGCTATCTACAGCACCATGATTCTGCTGCCGGCGGCGGTCGTTTATCTGCTGGACATTCTGGTGTTCAGCAAAAAGCAGGTGAGCTCGCGCCACAACCGGGTGCGGGTGCGCTCGGGGCCCTTTCATTCGGTGCAGAAGGGGGTTTTTATCGCCGTGTGCGCCATCTTGGTGACGCCGCTGGTGATTATTGCGGCAGCGCCGTTTATCACGGCGTGGCCCTATGATTTGACACCGACGGTGGCTCATTTTGCGCGGATTTTGCGGGCCGGGAGGCTGCTGCGGCTGACCGGGACATCGGTGCTGGTGGCGCTGATGACCGGGGTTCTGGGCACGGCGCTGGCCTTTCTGGCGGGGTATGTGTACATCCGGCACCGGGGTGCGCCGCGGCGGCTCAAGCAGGTGACCCACGGGCTTTATATGGTCTCTCTGGCCGTGCCGGGGCTGGCGCTGGGGTTGGCCTACGCGCTTTTCTTCCGGGGGACACCGCTGTATAACACGTTGGCGATCCTGGTGATGGTGAATATTGTTCACTTTTTTGGCTCGCCGTACATGATGGTGATTAGCCACTTTAAGCTGCTCAACCCGAATTTGGAGGCCATCTGCCGCTCTTTGGGTGGCAAGGGGCGGCACGTGCTCGTCGATGTGCTGCTGCCCAACAGCCGGAAGATGCTGTTGGATGTGTTTGTCTATTTCTTCACCAACAGCATGATTACCATTTCGGCGGTTTCCATGCTGTATACGACGAAATCTATGACCCTGGCGCTGCAGATTACGGCCTACAGCGATCAGGGGACGTGGGAGAGCGCTGTGGCTGTTTCGCTGATGATTTTGGTGATTAATGTGGGAATGAGAATGCTGCAAAATGTGAGATTGGATAAGAAGATGCGTGGAGATGCGCCTTTGCCGCCTGTAGCGGCGGGGGTGGGGGATTGAATACCGAAGGGCAAAGGGCATTTGTAGAAGGGGCGTGGGTTTCGCCTACGGCATGAAACCCCATGAAGTTGCTATGCAACTTCGTTATAGGTAACGATTTTTAAGTTCTTGGGGGAGGAGGCCCCCCGAAGGGGGGCCTCCTCCCCCAAACCCCCTCCAAAGGGCGGGGGACGGGGATGGGGACATAAACCGCCCCCCTCTTTTTGCTGGCTATGGAGTTGATAGAGAAAAAGCATAGACCGTGAGGTCTGTGCTTTTTTGTGTTTAGCTGAACAGGTCGAGGAGCTCCAGGGCGGTCATTTCCGGGGCGGCGCCCAGGGCTTCGGCCTGGGGGGTGAGGGCGACGGGGGTTTTGGTGAGCATTTCCTCCAAGGTGGCGGCGCCGAAGATGGCGGCGGGGACATTGCATCGGTCGGCCACGGCGGCATCAAAGAGGCGGCAGAACAGCATGCCGCGGTTGCAGGTGACCGTGAGGATGCTCTGGCCGCCGGCGGGGAGGCGGAGGACGCTGGCCCGGGCCTCGTGTGCGCCGTGGCGGAGGGTGTAGAGGGTGAGGGGGCCGTCTTGGTGGGTTTGGGTGAGGGTGTAGGGCATGGAGGACACCTGCTTTCGTGGGGGATATTGGCAAGGGCAGCGGGCAGACACGAGGTCTGCCTCTAGGGGTTGTCTTCAAACCGACGATGTGACCAAGGGCGAGATAGTTTTTCGTCCGGCAAGGCAAATTTTATCGGCATAATTTATTTATGGCGATAAAATTTAACGCAG
>JGI994J12354_10001668_pt1 | contig 22369 bp, 22 predicted proteins | sample IntmicLarv3ML3BL_FD_12354 | JGI IMG/M metagenome (IMG submission 12354) | reverse complement strand
CAGGACACCGCGCAGAGCGCCGAGCCGGAGCGCTGGGTGAAGGCCTTCTGGGACAGCGGCAGGCGTGAGGACTTCAAGGCAACGCTGCACATCTCCTGCCTGAACCGTCTGGGCATGCTCGCGGATATCTCCGTGCTGATGTCCAACATGCACGTCATGATCACCGGCTTCAACAGCAACGACCACAAGGATGGCCGAACCTCCTTCCACATGACCATTTCCGTCAACGGCATCGAGCAGATGGAGAATGTGATACAGCGCTTGAAGAAAATCAAGGATGTGTTGAGCGTGGAGCGCTCGGGAGTGTAAGTTTGAAAAACAAGTTTTTTAAACCGGATTTTGCGCCTTTCGGGTTTGAAAAACCCGAATTTCGGCGAAGCCGAAATCGGCACAAGAATCCACATGCTGCTGAAAGGAATGGTCATAACTATGAAAACAAACCAAACCGCCAACCCCACCACCTACCTCACCCCTGTGCTGGATATCCTCGCCGCCAAGTGGCCGGAAAACCGCACGGTCAATATTGTCTGCCACGGCCACAGCGTCCCGGCGGGCTATTTTGCCACGCCCTTTGTCAACAGCCAAATGGCGTACCCGAATTTGCTGCAAGCCGCCGTGAAGGAGCGCTTTCCGTTTGCGGTGCTGAACGTCATTGTCACCGCCATCGGCGGGGAGGATTCCGCGGGCGGCCTTGCGCGCTTTGACGCGGATGTCCTCTGCCACAAGCCGGACGTGCTGACGCTGGACTACGGCCTGAACGACCGCCGCATCGGCCTCGCGGAAGCGGAAAAAGCCTGGCGCGGCATGATAGAAACGGCACTCACGCAGGATATCAAGGTGATTCTGATGACACCCAGCTGGGAGCAATCCTTCTTTCGCCGTGACGAAAACTGGCAGGCACTCACCGCGCATACCGCGCAAATCCGCGCGCTGGCGGCGGAATACGGCGTGGGCTTGGCGGATTCCTTCGCCTGCTTCGAGGCCGAGGTCAAGCAGGGTACCGATTTAATCCCGCTGCTCTCCCATATGAACCATCCCAGCGTGGTTGGGCATACCTTGATTGCGCGGGAGCTGTCGAAATTCTTTTTGGCTCGATGAAATCGGGTAGGGGTGCGCGTTGTGCGTCCGCCGTTCCCAATACCTGTGCAATAAGAAAAAGGAAGCGTTTTTCCGCAGCGTTTTGCGAGAAATACATATTAAATAATATCATCCAATGTTCGGATGTGCAATGTGCGCCCCTACGGTGTGAATATTTTGGTTAAGGAGATTTGCGAAGATGAAAGCAGTCATACAACGCGTCACATCCTCCTCCGTCACCGTGGACGGAAAAATCGTCGGCGAAATCGGGCAGGGACTGAACATTCTGCTTGGCGTTGTCAAGGGGGACGATGACGATGCGGCGGAGCTGCTCGCGCGGAAAATCGCGCAGCTGCGGATTTTTCGGGACGAGGCGGGCAAAATGAACCTCAGCGTTCTGGACATTGGCGGCGCGGCGCTGGTGGTGTCCCAATTCACCATCTGCGCGGATTTGCAGAAGGGCAACCGCCCCTCTTTCATCAATGCCGCCCTGCCGCGCGAGGCTGAGGTGCTGTATGAATCCTTCTGCAGCCGTCTGCGCTACAACGGCGTCACGCAGGTGGAAACCGGCGCGTTCGGCGGCGATATGGACGTGAAAATCGAAAACCAAGGCCCTGTCACCATCATTATGGATACGGACACCTGGAAAGGGCGCGCACAATGACATTACACACACTCGTCTTAGGTGCAATCGCCACGAACTGCTATCTTCTGGAGGATGCCGGCGAGATGGCCGTGATTGACCCGGCGATGCCCGCGCCGGAGCTGTTTGATTTGGTGGATTCCCTTGGCGGCAAACTGAAGTATATCCTGCTCACGCACGGGCATTTTGACCACATCCTAGGCGTGGCGGCGCTCAAGGCACGTTATCCCGAAGCGGTCATCGCCATTCACCCGGCGGATGCCGACTGCCTGCACGACCCGCAAAAAAGCCTGCTTTCCCGCCATTTCAGCGGTACAGTAGAAAATACCTATGCCGACAAGCTGCTGCGGGACGAGGATAGACTGCCCTTCGGCGCGGACGCGCTGCACGTCCTGCACACGCCCGGCCACACGCCCGGCAGTGTCTGCTGTCTGTGGGAGGGCGACAAGCGCATCTTCTCCGGCGATACCCTCTTCTGCGACGGCTATGGCCGCGTGGATTTCCCCGGCGGCAGCCTGACCACCCTGCGGCATTCCCTGCAACGCCTGGCAAATCTCCCCGGCGATTGGCGCGTATACCCCGGCCACGAGGAGGAAACCACGCTGGCGCAGGAGCGGGGAATGATTGCGCGGACATGAAACCCTGAAAAAAGGAGTGTGCGAATATGCGCAAATCCCTCGTCTTTCTCTACGCCTTCGGATTTGCGGTTATCGCGAGCATGTTTTTCAACGCTCTGCGCGCTTACCATATCGCCGAGCGGCTTTCTGGCGTTCGCCTTCGTCGGTGCGCCCGCACCCCAATATGTGTCCATACCCGCCCTGATCAGTCTGCCCGTCAGCGTCTGCGTTTTCGTGGGTTTTCTGGTGATAGGCAGGGATATTTGGCGGGGGAGAGGCGAATAAATGAACATCCCCGCCGCAGGAGCGAACGCGCTGCTGCGCAGCACGGGGTATCAACCTCAGCGACGATGTTCTTGTGAATGAAAAATCCCCTGTGAATCGTTGAAAATTGTCGGAGTATCGTTAAAAATTGACGATTCCGATTTAAAGATTTCGATAAAGGAGATCCCCCATGCTGCTTCGCATCCTGCATCACGATTTTCATTATGAGATGGAAAACCTCTGCCGCGTGTTTTTTCCGCGGGAGAGGATCACTGCCGTGAAAACGCAGGAGGGAGAGGAAGCACTTTGCGTGACGACCGTTCTGCACGATTCCTCGCCGCCTACGGTTTCCGTCACGGCGCAAATCGATGGCAGGGAGGCTGCGCGGACGCTGCCGGTGCCCGAGACGGCGGAGGGCTTCCGTGCGGAGAGCGAGCGCGCCATGGCGCAGGCGCTTTTTGCCGTTCTGGCGGAACTGACGGGCTATCTGCCCGATTGGGGCATCCTCACCGGGGTGCGCCCCTCCAAGCTCATGCGCCGCCTGACGGTGCAGCAGGGCGAAGCGGGCGCGGCGGAATATTTCCGCGAAAAGCTCTTTGTGCAGCCGGAGAAAATCGCCCTCGCTCAGACCGTTTCGCGCGAGGAGGAGAGCATCATCGCGCCCTCCCGCCCGGAGTCCTTCAGTCTCTATGCCGCCGTGCCGTTCTGCCCCTCGCGCTGCTCCTATTGCTCCTTCGTTTCCCACTCCATCACGGGGCGCAATGCCAAAAAGCTGATTCCGCAGTATGTGGAGCGGCTCTGTGAGGAGCTGGCCGCCACGGGGGACATTGCGCGGACGCTGGGTCTGCGCTGCGAGAGCGTTTATTTCGGCGGCGGCACGCCCACCGTGCTGGATGCCGAAGCTTTGGCGCAAATCTGCCAAAGCGTCCAAGCGCATTTTGATTTGGGTTTTCTGCGTGAATACACCGTGGAGGCGGGGCGGCCGGATACCGTCACGCGCGAAAAGTTGGAGACCCTGCGCCGCTTCGGCGTGGACCGCGTGAGCGTGAATCCCCAGAGCTTTGACGATGCCGTGCTGCGGCAAATCGGCAGGGGACACACGGCGCAGGATGCGGTGGATATTTACCGCTTGGCGCGGGACTGCGGTTTTTCCGTCATCAATATGGATTTGATTGCGGGCTTGCCGGGAGACAGCGCAGAGGGCTTCGCCCAAAGCGCCGCACGGGCCATCGCATTGGAGCCGGAGAATATCACCGTGCATACCCTCGCGCTCAAACGCGCCGCAAGGCTGAATACCGAGCGCGGGGAGCCGGAGCCGGAAGCGGCAGCCGCCGAAATGCTCCACAGCGCACAGACGCAGCTGACGGCAGCGGGCTATCGCCCATACTATATGTACCGCCAGAGCCGATGCGTGGGCAACCTCGAAAATGTCGGCTGGTGTAAAGGCGATACCGCCTGCGCGTATAATGTCTACATGATGGAGGAGTGCCACAGCGTCCTCGCGGCGGGTGCGGGTGCGGTCACCAAGCTCAAGGCACCGCAGTCGGACTATCTGGAGCGCATCTTCAATTTCAAATTCCCCTACGAGTACAACGCCCGTTTTGCCGAAATGCTTTTGCGCAAGGAGCGCATCCGGCAGTTTTATCGGGAATATCATCAATCATACTAAGGAGCCAGTCTGAAAAACAAGTTTTTCAAAGTGCTGCTGAAAGGAATGGTCATAATCATATTTTTAGACAGAATTGACACCATCAACCGCTTGACGAGGGAAACGCCTGCCGCGCTGGTGGCGCGCGCCGAGCAGGACTTCGGGCATCGGCTGGACGATGCCGTGCAGCGCCTGTGTGATGATGCGCAAAAGCGCATCATCCTCTTGGCGGGGCCGAGCGCCTCCGGCAAGACCACCAGTGCGGCGATGCTGACAAAGCGTCTGGCCGCCCTGGGCAGCCGCGCGGTGACCGTATCCCTGGACGACTTTTACAAGGAGCGGCAGGATGCCCCCAGCGGCGCGGACGGCACGCCGGACTATGAGAGCGTCCACGCCTTGGATTTGGACGAAATGCACCGCTGCTTCTTTGCGCTGATGGAGACAGGGCGCAGTGCTCTGCCGCTGTTTGACTTTGCGGGCGGCGGTGTGCGTGCCGCGCAGCGCCGCGAGCTGGCGCTCGGCGCGGGGGATGTCATCATCGTGGAGGGCTTGCACGCGCTGAATCCGCTGATTGCCGAGGCACTTCCGCAGTCCAGCCTGTTTAAGATTTATATCAGCGTTTCCACGCGGCTGCACAATCATTTGGGCGCAACGGTGTTCTCCAAAACGGAGCTGCGCTTTCTGCGGCGCATGGTGCGGGATTATCAGTTCCGCGCAAGCTCCGTGGAGAATACCTATCAGCTTTGGGGCAATGTGCTGCGCGGGGAGGACGAATATCTATTTCCCTTCCGCCACACGGCGGATGTGCGCATCAATTCCATGCACGCCTATGAGGTGGGTCTGCTGCGCGGCATGGCACAGCCGCTGCTGCGTCAGGTGAAGGCGGATTCCCGCTGCGCCGCCGATGCCGCACAGCTCTGCGCCAAGCTGGATGCCGCAGAGCCGCTGGATGCCGCACTGGTGCCTGAAGGCTCGCTGCTGCGCGAATTTATCGGCGGATTGGTATTATGAGCCATGTATTGCACATAAAATAGAATCGAATCTTGGCGCAAACACAGCTTCAATGTGCGCGGAAATTCGCTTCGGTCTTGTGAAGCGCGATGGATGCCGTCAGGCAGCGAAGGGATGAATTTTCTTCGAAATTGCTTGCCAATTCCGAAAAAACGTGGTAGGATAATACAGTTGCCGCTGTGCGGCGCAGGGAAGGAGTTCTCGGTTTGGGCGAACGCAAAAAGCAATCGGTGCTGAACGGCGCATTGATTTTGACCGCTGCAATGCTTGGTGTCAAGGTGGTGGGCGTGCTGTTCAAAATGCCGCTGGGCAATATGATCGGCACGGTGGCCAGAGGCAATTTCGACTCGGCGTATAATATTTATCTGCCGATTTTCGGCATCTCCATGGCGGGTCTGCCTGTGGCGGTGTCCCGCATGGTTGCCGAAAACGTGGCGGTGCACCGTTACCGCGACGCGCGCAGCGTGTTTCGTGCGGCGAAGTGGCTGTATGCGCTCATCGGCATTGCCGGGACGCTGGTCTTGATTCTGGCCGCTTTCCCTTATACGAAATATGTTACCTCCGGCAATGTGACGCTTGCGGGCGTGCTTGCCATTGCGCCGTCCCTGCTGTTCTGTACGTCCATGTCTGCCTACCGCGGCTATTATACCGGCCTGAACAATATGACACCCACCGCTGTTTCGCAGTTTCTTGAAGCGGTGGGGAAGCTGGTGTTCGGTCTGGCGTTTGCCAAGGCGGTTATCGCATACGGCAGCAAAAGCTATGCGGCGGCCGTCGCGTCCGGGCAGACAGCCGTCCGTATTTTCGGCACTGTGGTGCAGAGTGAGGCGGCGGCGGAGAAGCTTATTTACGCCATGGCGGCGGCAGGCGCGATTTTGGGCGTGACCGTCGGCTCGTTCCTGGCATTGCTTTATTGTATGCTTTATGCCCGCAAAAAGGGGAGCACTTTCACCCGCGTGGAGCTGGTGAATTCCCCCCGTCCGATGCTGAATACGGATCTTGCCAAACAGCTGCTGCGCATTGCCGTGCCCATGATGGTCAGCGCGCTGATTCTCAATATCACAAACCTCATCGATACCATCACCATCCAAAGCCGCATCATGGCGGCGCTGGAAGCGGATTTTGATGTGATATACGCGCAGTTCCGCGCCGCGTTTGACGGCGCTGCGGCGATAGGCAAGCTGGATTTGGGCGATGATGAGATGCTGCGGGATTATCTCTGGGGCGCTTACGGCATGGCAATGGACTTCCGCACGCTGGTGCCCACCATTACCGCCGCCTTTGGGGTGAGCGCCCTCCCGGCGCTTTCCGCTGCGTGGGCGGTCAAGGACAAGGACGGCGCGAAAGGCACCGTGAATACCACCCTGCGCTATACGATGATGATTGCCATGCCCGCCGGAATCGGCATGGCGGTGCTGGCAAAACCCATCCTTGTGCTGATTTACGGCAGAGGCAGCAGCGCGCCGACTATTGACATCGTGCAATACATTATGGTAGTATATGGGTTAACCACGGCGCTCATGTCCGCTTCTACCCCGGTGAGCAACATGCTTCAGGCTGTGGGCAGAACAGATATCCCCATCCGTTCCATGATTGCGGCATCGGCCGCCAAAATTGTTATCAACTTTGTTTTGGCGGGCAATCCGAGGTTCACCATCTACGGTGCGGTCATCGGTACGGTGGTCTTTTATCTGATTGCCACTGGCTACAACCTGCTTTCGCTTCTGCGCATCACCAAGGTACCTCTGCAGTGGGGAACGGTTATCATCAAGCCTGTGCTTTGTGCGCTGCTCAGCGGTGCGGCTGCCTTTGTGAGCTATCGTGCCTGCGAGCCGCTGCTCGTGAAGCTCGTGCCTGCGCTGGATACCGCCGAAAAAGCGCTCAGTGCCGGGAACCTTTCCACCCTGTTTGCGGTGGGTATGGCGGCGCTGGTTTATGCAATTGCCCTGCTTTTGAGCCGTTCCATCCAAAAAGATGAGGTTTTGGGTCTCCCAATGGGAGAAAAAATTGCAAAAGTGCTTGAAAAATATAGGTTGTTGGGGTAAAATACCAATAAGGGAGTATCACAGCATGGTGCAGTTCACCCAAAAGGAGCGCTATACCCAGGCGGATCTCGCTGAAATTATGCGCATCCTGCGCGCGCCGGGCGGCTGCCCTTGGGACGCGGAACAGACGCATGAGAGCATCAAAAAGAACCTCATTGAAGAGACCTACGAGGTGATTGAGGCCATCAACCGGCGGGACGATGTTCTGCTGTGTGAGGAGCTGGGCGATGTCCTCATGCAGGTGGTTTTTCACGCGCAGATGGCGCAGGAGGCCGGTGCCTTTGCTTTGGAGGATGTGGCGGATGGTGTCTGCAGGAAGCTTGTGGAGCGTCACCCCCATGTGTTCGGCGATGTTACTGTCGCGGACGCGGGCGAGGTGCTCTCCAATTGGGATAAAATCAAGCGCAGCAAAAAGGGGCAGGCGGCAGGCAGCGCGCCGATGCTGGGTGTTCCGCGGGAATTGCCCGCGCTCATGCGCAGCGGCAAGGTGCAGCAAAAGGCGGCAGCGGTGGGCTTTGACTGGCCGGATGCCGACGGTGCGATGGACAAGCTCCGCGAAGAACTGGGCGAATTGCAGGAGGCCATGGCGGCAGGGGACAGCGCCGCCGCGCAAGAGGAGCTGGGCGACCTGCTGTTTTCCGCCGTGAATGTTTCCCGCTTTTTGCACTGCGATGCGGAGGAAGCGCTGACAAGCGTCTGCGACAAATTCATCGCGCGCTTCATTCAAGTGGAGAAGCTGGCAAAGCAGGCGGGAATTGATATGCAAAATGCTGCACTCGCACAGATGGACGAGCTGTGGGACGAAGCAAAGTTATCTCGGTGAATGTACTTTTTTCAAAAAGTATTTCATAAATACAGAAAAGGAGAGACACACAATGAATAAGACCGAACTCATCAACGCCATTGCGGCAGCAGAAGGCCTGGAAAAGAAAAAGGCAGAGCAGGCAGTCAACGCTGTTTTCGCGGGCGTGCAGGAGGCACTGGCCAAGGGTGAGAAGCTGCAGATCGTCGGCTTCGGTACATTTGAGGTTCGTGAGCGTCCCGCCAAGCAGGGCCGCAACCCCAAGACGGGCGAAGTCATTGAGATCGCCGCTTCCAAGTCCCCCGCGTTCAAAGCGGGCAAGGCGCTCAAGGACGCCGTCAAATAAGACGGTGCAACAAGGCTGGCCCTGTGCGGAAGTGATTCCGCATGGGGCGTGCTTGCCGCAAGAAAGGTTTCAAACCATGCGATTGGACAAATATCTCAAGGTATCCCGCATCATCAAGCGCCGCACCGTGGCGAATGAGCTGTGCGATGCCAAACACGTCAATGTCAACGGCAAGGCTGCCCGCGCCTCGCTGGAAATTAAGACCGGCGACATCATTGAAATCCAGATGGGGCAAAGCCTGAGCAAATACGAAGTGCTGTCCGTCTCCGAGCATGCCACCAAGGAAGCCGCGGCGCTGATGTTCAAGCAGTTATAGGCATAAACAAGCCTCCCGTTTCATATACATGGAATGAAACAAAAAGAGGAGGCTTTTTCAAATGGCAGAAGAGAAAAAACTAGGTGCAATGCCGCATAACCTGATTCTGGAAAACCGCAGTGCGCTTACCGTTTCCGGTGTGTGTGATGTGGACAGCTTCGACGAGCAGACCGTCATCATCTTCACGGATATGGGTGAGCTGACGGTGCGCGGCACGGGTCTGCACATCAACAAACTCAGCTTGGACATTGGTGAGCTGACGCTGGAGGGGAAAATCGTTTCCCTGACTTATGCGGGCGAGCAGCAGCGCTCCGGCGGATTTTTCAGCAAGGTGTTCCGCTGATGCCCTATCTGCAGGGACTCTCGGAGCAGGTGAATCTCTTTCTGAACGCACTCGGCTTTGGTTTTTTGCTGGGGCTTTTCTATGGCCTGTTCCGTATTTTCCGCCTACTGCTTGGGCTGAAAAAGCTGTTGGCAGCGCTGGATGTTTGTTATGTGCTGCTCTGTGCATTTTTGATGTTCTTTTATCTGCTGGCGCTGAACGGCGGGCAGATGGCGGCATTCATGCTTTTTGGCACATTTTTTGGTTGGTTGGTCTATTATTTCTCCCTTGGAGTGCTTGTGTCCCGGGTGAGCAATATTATTATAAAATCAATGAAGAGTATTATTCAATTAATTTTTATGCGCCCGCTTGGCAGGCTTTGGCGGCTGTTCCGGCGCGTTTTCAGCACTTTTCGGAGAAAAACACAAAAAAAACACAAAAAATTTATAAAAAAATCAAAATATCACTTGAAAAAGAAGCGCACTATGCGTTATACTAGTAGAGGTATCTTGCTGGAGCAAGGTCAAAATGCGGTAAAGCAAAACCAGAAGGAGCGCAGGAGAAGAAACCGTGACGCAAAACAAAAATCGAAAAAAGAAAAGAAAACATAGTATCATACTGACAGCGGCGGCAATTCTGCTGGTGTGTTACTTTGTTGTTGCGTTTTTGAATCTGCGTGACGATGTTGCGCGGTCCGATCGGTCTTTGGCGGATCTGAAAGTCCAAGTCACCCAACAGGATGAAGAAAACAAAGAGCTGCGCCGTCAGCTGGAGCGGGAGAATGAGGACGAAGTCATTGAACGCATCGCGCGGGAAGAGCTGGACTTTGCCTATCCAAACGAAAAAATTTACATCGAGCGCCCCGGTGGCGTGGAATAGCAGTTTCGTACAGCGTAATATCGAGGGAGGAAGCACAGGTCAATGCAAGTGGAGGAAGGAACAATCCTGACCGGCAAGGTCACAGGCCTGACAAAGTTCGGTGCTTTTGTGGATTTGGAGGGCGGCGCAACCGGGATGGTACATATCTCGGAGGTTTCCAACACCTATGTGGAAGACATCAAGGACTTCTTGACCATGGGTCAAGAGGTGCATGTGCAGGTACTTTCGGTGGCGGACAACAAAATCAGCCTCTCCATCAAAAAGCTGTTGCCGCCGGAGGAACGCAGGCCGCGTCCCGCGCAGCCGCGCGGTGAGCAGTCACGCGGCGGTTCGCCGCGCCGCAGAGAAGCGCAGAATGTGTGGCAGGGTCCCAAGCAGACACCGCAAACCGGCGAGAAGCCGACCTTTGAGGATATGATGTCTAAATTCAAGCAGACGAGCGATGAAAAGATGGGCGAAATGAAGCGTGTCTCCGAAAATCGCCGCAGCGGCGGGTATTCGCGCCGAAAATAACAGATAGAAGCAATGAGGTGGGGGCAGGCGGCTGTCCCCACTGAATTTTTTCAAGAAAGGCAGTATGCAGCGATGAAACTATCCTGTATCCTCCCCTGTTACCGGGAGGAGGCCAATGTTTTCCCGGTCTGCGAGGAACTCTCCGCCGCGCTGGACGCAAACGGGATTTCACACGAGCTGATTTTTGTCAACGACGGCAGCCCGGACGGTACGCTCGCGCAGCTGAAAAAGCTGGCAAAGGCATACGAGAGCGTGCGTGTCATCAACTTCTCCCGCAATTTCGGCAAGGAGGCCGCCATACTCGCGGGGCTGAACGCCGCGAAGGGGGACTATGTGACCCTCATTGATGCGGACATGCAGCAGCCGCCGGAAACCGTGCTGGAGATGGTGGCTATGCTGGATGCCGATGCCGAGTTGGACTGTGTGGCCGCCTACCAAAAGACCCGACGCGAAAATGGGCTGCTCGTGTTCTGCAAAAAGATGTTTTACAAGCTCATCAACCGTATGACCGAGGTGGATTTGGTGCCGGACGCAAGCGATTTCCGTACCTTCCGCCGCAATGTGCTGGGCGCGCTGTTGCAAATGACGGAATACCACCGCTTCTCAAAGGGTATCTTCCCCTGGATTGGCTTTCAGACGGCATATATTCCCTATGAGGTGCGTGAACGCAACGCGGGCAAGACAAGCTTTTCGTTCTGGAAGCTGTTCAAATACGCCATGGAGGGCATTGTGGCGTTCACCACCGCGCCGCTGAAGCTCGCCATCGGCGTTGGTCTTACGGCCTCGCTCCTTTCCATCATTTACCTCATTGTGGTGGTGCTGCAACGGCTGATATCCAATATCGCGCCGCCTGGCTACGCCACCACAGTGGTACTGATTCTGCTCATGGGCGGGCTGAACCTGCTCTTTTTGGGCATCATCGGCGAATACCTCGCGCGTACCTACATTCAAAGCAAAAACCGCCCGATTTACATCATCAAAGAGGAATTCGGCGGAGAAAAAGTAGAAGAAGAAGGGTTGCAATCATGACAACAGCTCAATTTGCTCAGGCGCTGCGGGACGGCAAGCGCGTCTACGGTACCTCCATCATCTCCCCCTCGCCCCTGTGGCCGAATTTCGTGAAGGAAACCGGCATGGATTTCGTGTTTCTGGATACGGAGCATATCCCGCATGACCGGGGGATGCTCTCCCTGCTGTGCAAGCTCTACCGCGCGATGGACATCCTGCCCATCGTGCGCATCCTCTCGCCCGACCCCTTCCTCGCGAGCCGCGCCATTGACGCGGGAGCCGCCGGGATTGTTGCGCCCTACATTGAAACGGCGGAGCAGGTCAAGGCGCTGCGCGGCGCGGTGAAGCTGCGTCCCTTAAAAGGGGAGAAGATGCAGCGCATCCTGGACGGCGAAGAAATGACAGCAGAAATGCAGGAATACACGGCGGATTACAGCGACTATCTGCTGATTATCAACATCGAGAGCATCGCCGCCATAGACGCGCTGGACGAAATCCTCGCTGTGCCGCAGGTGGACGCACTCTTAATCGGGCCGCATGACCTCTCCTGCAACATGGATTTGCCCGAGCACTACGACGACCCGCGCTTCACCGAAGCGGTGCGCTTCATCACGGAAAAAGCCCGCGCCAAAAAGGTCGGTGCAGGCATCCACTTTGGCTGGGGCATTGAGAAGGAAATCGAATACGGCAAAATGGGCATGAACTTCTTCATCCACAGCTCAGATATGTGGCAGTTTTCGGAGAGCATGACGGCGTATGTGAAGCAAATGAAGCAGGAATTCCCGGAATAACAGAAAATTTCAGCCCTCCGCTTGACAGGCGGGGGGCTTTTGCGTTACAATGAAAATAGATTCATTGAAAGAGGTGGGGGAAATGCCGCGCAGTGAAGCACAGTTTGAGGCCATGCGCCGCAGCACGCGGGATAAGATTCAGGCGGCGGGCAGCCGTTTGTTTGCCCAAAAGGGCGTTGCGGGGACGGGGGTACAGGAGCTTGCGGACAGCGCCGGTATCAGCGTCGGACTGCTCTACCGCCACTATCAAACCAAGGAAGCGCTGTTTGACGAGCTGGTGGATTTTGCCCGCATTGGCCTTGCCCAGCTGACCGAATGCTTCCTCGCCGAGGGTGATCCGCTGGAGATTCTGACCGAGTTGACCGAGGATGTCGCGGCGCAATACCGAGAGGACAGCAGCTTCGTGGAGTATATGCTCTTTCTTTCGCAGGCCATGCTCGCTGAGCCGCAGCGCCCAACGGTGGCGGCGCTGCTCGCGGAGGATAAGCGTCGGGTGGAAGCACTCACCGCCCTGATTGCAAGAGGACAGCGGCTGGGGCAATTCCGCAGCGGCGGCTCGGGTGCCTTGGCGTTCGCCTATCTCTCCATCTTCCAGGGCATCGGCATATTCTGCAGTATCATGCCCGACACGGTGCAGGTTCCCGCCGCAGAAATCCTGCTGCGCATTCTGTGCTGATTGGAACTTTAAGTGAGGAAAAAATTATTTATAAAAAATGCGTATCCTCAGATTTCCTGGGCTGTACCGTGCAAGGGCGGCACCAAATGCAGGACGCTCTTTGGAAAAATCGTATAACGCAAGTAAATAACCTTTACAAACAAAAACACGTTGTGCCGGGAGAGAGGCACAGGAGTGCATGAAAAAAAGTCAGTGAATTCAAGCGTTTTTGCTTTACATGGGCTGAAGGAAAAATGGGAAGATACAAGCAAAAAGCCTTTACAGCTTGAAGCGGAATACAGTTGGCATTCTGCATCTTTATTCAGATGCAGAATTGTACTTTTTCTTGTGGCGCAATGTGGAATAAGCGTTTTGCTTTAGGTAGTTTATCCGTTTCAAAAAAATCTGTCAAACCCCTTGCAACTTCCAGCGTTTTGTGCTATAATACCATGGCAAAACGCACGCGCGGCCTGACCTTTTCCTGATTCTGCGGCACACCACGGCGGCAGAAATAAAGGGTCAAACAAATCAAATCCCGCGCGGAGGAACCGTGTTTTCATGCGAAAAATTGACCCGAAAATGCGGCAAATAAGGAGGAAAATACTATGGCAGTGGTATCCATGAAGCAACTACTTGAGTCCGGTGTGCATTTCGGCCACCAAACCAGAAGATGGAACCCCAAAATGGCACCCTATATCTTTACGGAGCGCAACGGGATTTACATCATCGACCTGCAAAAGACCGTCCGCAAGCTGGAGGAAGCGTACCTGTATATCCGCGACATCGCGGCGGCGGGCGACGAAATCCTCTTCGTTGGCACCAAGAAGCAAGCGCAGGATTCCATTAAGGAAGAGGCGCAGCGCTGCGGCATGCCCTATGTCAATGCACGCTGGCTCGGCGGTATGCTGACCAACTTCCAAACCATTCAGCGCCGCATCAAGCGTCTCGCGCAGCTGCGCGCGATGGAAGCGGACGGCACCTTTGAGCTGCTGCCGAAAAAGGAAGTCATTAAGCTGAATCTTGAGATTGAGCGTCTGGAAAAATTCATGGGCGGCATCACCAAGATGCGCCGTCAGCCCAAGGCGATGTTTATCGTTGACCCGCGCAAGGAGCGCATTGCCGTCGCCGAGGCGAAGAAGCTTGGCATCCCGATTATCGCCATTGTTGATACCAACTGCGACCCCGATGAAATCGACGTTGTCATCCCCGGCAACGATGATGCCATCCGCGCCGTGCGCCTGATTTCCGCCGCCATGGCGGATGCCGTCATCGAGGGCAGACAGGGCGAGCAGGGCGTTGAGGAAGCCGCAGTTGAGGCGGAAGCGGAAGCAGCCGCAGAATAATATTAAGACAGACGATAAGAAAGGATGAATTGACCTATGGCATTTACCGCAAAGGATGTGCAGGCGCTGCGTGAGAGAACCGGCGTTGGCATGATGGATTGTAAAAAAGCGCTGACCGAATCGGACGGAAACATGGAGAAGGCAATTGACTTTCTGCGCGAGAAGGGTCTCGCCGCCGCCGCCAAAAAAGCGGGGCGTATTGCCGCCGAGGGCGTTGTTGTCGCTTATCAGGATGCCGAAAAGCAAATCGGCGTGTTGGTTGAGGTGAACTCCGAGACCGATTTCGTGGCGAAGAACGCAGACTTCCAGGCCTTTGGTCTGGATGTTGCCAAGACCGTTGCGCTGGCGAACCCCGCCGACGTGGACGCGCTCCTAGCTGCCACCCTCGCAGGCTCCGACAGAAGCGTGCAGGAAAACCTGCAGGATAAGGTTCTTTCCATCGGTGAGAATCTTAAAATCCGCCGTTTCGCGCGTGTGGAGGGCATCGTGTCCACCTACATTCACATGGGCGGCGCAGTGGGCGTTATGGTGCAGCTGGAGGCAGACGCAGCAACCGCCGCCAAGCCCGAATTCGCCGTGATGGGCAAGGATATTGCCATGCAAATCGCCGCGATGAGCCCGCAGTATCTCGACCGCGAGAGCGTCCCCACCGACGTTTTGGAGAAGGAAAAGGCCATCCTCATGGCGCAAATCAAAGAGGATCCCAAAATGGCGAACAAGCCCGACATGGTCATCGAGAAAATCGTGGTCGGCAAGGTTGACAAGTTCTACCTGGAGAGCTGCCTGCTGGAGCAGAAGTTCGTCAAGGACGATGAAATCAGCGTTTTGGCTTATGTCAACAGCGTTGCCAAGGATTTGGGCGCGGACATCAAGGTCGTCGGCTTCACCCGCTTCGCCAAGGGCGAGGGTCTGCAGAAAAAAGAAGACAACTTCGCAGAAGAAGTTGCCAGCATGATGTAATTCCAATGATATGGCGGGGAGTCACCCTTATGTGATTCCTCGCTTTTTTTGTAGAAAGGAGTACCGTGTGATGACTTCCAGAGAACGTGTCCAACTGACGCTCAACCGCCAAAAGCCTGACCGTCTGCCCTTCAATTTTTGGATGGATCGCGACCGCATGGCGCAGTTGGACGAGGAGTTGGGCGAAAACTTCCGCGTGAGCCACTACGGCGCGGACGTGATAGAGACCTTCCCGAATCTGCCGTTTTTTTTGCAGCTGCGGGACGAAACGGAGCGCTATTTCGACGGCAAAACCACCTGGGTGACGCACCGCCCGGATTTGGGTGTGCCGGATTTGCTGGAGATGGGACTGCCCGACCCGCAGGAGGAGAGCTGCTATGACGGCATCCGCGAGGATCGGCAGAATTATCCCGACAAGGCGCTGTTTGCCATGATGAACTCCCCGCTGGAGACCATCTTCGGCCGTCTGGGGCTGGAGAAAATGTTCTACGAGCTGGCGGATTACCCGGACGAAACCGAACTGCTCTGCGAGCGCATCAGCGAAGTCATGCTGCAGGCGATAGACCACATTGCCGCCTGTGACGTGGATGTGCTCTACCTTGCGGGTGATGTGTGCATGACGCGCGGTGCAATGCTCTCGCAGGAGATGCTGTCCCGCTTTTTGTTCGCGCCCATGCAAAAGCTCATCGACCGCGCCCACGAGCTGGGATTGAAGGTCTTTTATCACACGGACGGCTACGTGATGGACATTTTGCCGCTCTTCGTGCAGGCGAAGCTGGACGGCATCAACCCGCTGCAATACAGCGTGGGCAACGACCCGGCAGTGTTCGCGCGGGACTACGGCGGCAAGCTCATGGTCTACGGCGCAATGGACAACTGCGCCATCATCCCGGACGGCACGGCGGACGAGGTGCGCGCGCATGTGCGCTTTCTCTTCGAAACCCTGGGCAAAAACGGCGGCTACATCGCCTCCAGTCACGACATCCCCGGCTATGCCCCACAGGAAAACGTGGAGGCAATGGTGGCGGAGATCAAGGCTTGCTGCTACGAATAATCCGAATCAAACAAAAAAGTCCGCTTCGGCGGGCTTTTTCAATGCCGCACAAACGGAAATGTTTTCGCCCCATCTGTAGGCTATACTGTGATTGCCACGTGGGAAGGAGAGTATTTATGCAAGTGTCAGAGACTATAAAATCCGGGCTTCGCTGTATTGAAGAAAATCTGCAAACCGACATCAGTGCCAAGGAGCTGGCGGATATGGCGGGCTATTCGCTGCGGCATTATCAGCAGCTGTTTTCGCAGGCCATCGGGATGCCGGTTGCCGCGTATATTCGCAAGCGGCGGTTGGATAAGGCGTTGCTTGAAATCGCAGCGGGCCGCCGTGCGGTGGATGCGGCGTTTGATTACGGCTTCAACAGCTACGCCGGGTTTTACAAGGCCTTTGTGCGAACGTATGGCAGCTCTCCGCAAACAAAATCATCGAAAAAGAAGGGGCTATGTATGCTTACAGAAAAAGAATTGCGAAACATTTTGGGGAATTGGGACATCCCTCAGANCCTGCCGATTTTGAATGTTTCAGTAGCGGACGGCACGGCGGTTTCGGACAGCGTCCGCTTCGTTGGTGAGGAGTATATCCTGAAAACAGGCGCGCGGGCGGAGTTGCTGCGGCATATCGCTGTGACAAAGGCGCTCGCGGCGCAGGGCTTTGCGGCGGCGGTGCCGATTCCGACCAAAACAGGCGCGGACTATCTGGAGGGCGAGAAAATCACGCTATTGACGCGGAGCATTCCGGGCAGTCCGCTCGCCAAGGCTGACCGCTTTGGCGAAGCGCGCGAGGCATTCGGGCGAAAATACGGGCAAAGCATCGCAGGACTCCACAAGGCGCTGGCGGCAGTTGAACCGCAGCTGACGCTTGCGGAGAAGAACATCTTGCAGCAGGCCGCCGAATGGGCGCTGCCGGACATGAAGGCGCAAAACCTGCGATTTCAAATGGCACTGCCGGACAGCTTCTTTGCGGATTGCCTGCGGCGCTTCCCGCTTCTTGCGCAGAAGCTGCCGAAGCAAGCGATACACCGCGACCCAAACCCCGCCAACATCCTGTTTGACGGCGGGGAGGTGAGCGGCTTCCTTGATTTTGACTTCAGCGAACGGAACATCCGCTTGTTTGACCCCTGCTATTGCGCCACCGGAATATTGAGCGAATGGCGCGGCGTGGACGGCATTTATGAGAAATGGCCGGAGATTCTGCGCGGGATTTTGCGGGGCTACGACAGCGTGAACCCGCTGAGCGCCGAAGAGAAGAACGCGGTGTTTGATGTGATTTGCGCAATTCAAATGATTTGTGTGCTGTATTTTGAAGACAAGAGCGAATACAAGGAGCTGGCAAAAACCAATCGGGAGATGCTGCAATTTATTGTGAAAGAAGAAGCGCGAATCAGAAGCATTTTTCAAGAAAACAAAGAGGCTGTTGCAAAACGTATAGTTATGTATTGGGCGTGAGAAAGGGGCTGCAGCAAAACGAAAAGTTTAGCTGCACCCCCTTCATTTGTAATGCCAATGCGCAAATCCTATCGTGTCACGCGCGTGTTCCAGAAGCGCAGGAAGTTCCAGCCCTTCCACAGGCAGCGACCGCTTTCGGTGGTGATGTTGTTGAGTGAAACATCCTCGGTGATGCCGTAGGGATGGGGCGGCTTTTGAAACAAATCCAGAATAACGCGCCAGGGGCCGTCGAAATTGTCGAAGATCTGCGGGCCGAAATAGAAGAACGAATGTTTCTTGTCCAGGATTTTGAGGCCGTCAATGGTGACTTTATAGGGCATGGTGCAGGGATAGCCGAAGTCGTGGCTGCCGTTGTTGCTGCCGCCGATGAGCGCGTGGTTTGTGCCCTTGCCGTTGTTTTGGTCGAAAACGCAGTTGCGGATGATGACCTCGCCGTCCCACACGCTGCCGTAGTCGCTGCGCAGGTTGATGAAATTGTCGGAGGAGACGGTGGTGTTTTCAATCAGCGCCGTGCCGCTGCCGATGAGGTTGATGCCCTGGCGGCCGAGCTTGGAATTGCGGATGGTGACATTGCAAACGCCCTGATGTGCGTCAAAGCGCGAGAACTCCACGCCATCCAGCGTGATGTTTTTCACATAGTTGGAGCCCATGATGCCCCACAGCGCGCTGTCGTGAATGCTGTTGGCCTGCACGCAATCCTTGAAGGTCACGTGCGTGGCGGTGTTGATGTTGATGTCATAGGTACCCATGCTGGAGTTGCTGCCGTTGCGGTCCGTCACATAATATTTGTGGCCGGAAAGTGTGGTGTTCTGCACGGTGACATCCTTGCATCGGGTGATGTCCACAAAACCGCGGTAGGGTGCGCCGTGGTCAAGTTCGCCGGTGATCAGATGCACAAGGCCGTCTATGACCGTGTTGGAGCGTGTGATGCTGATGCCCCGGTGGTGGTAGTTATACTGGGACTCCGCTTGATTTGCGATGGTGGTGAACGTTCCGCCGCTGATGGTCAGGGTCTGCGTATCCGTTGGGTAGGCAATCGCGGCGCTGATGCCGTTGTAGTCCCAGAGCAGCGGCGTGTCCGCAGAGATGCTGCCGTCCTGATCCACCGCCAAGACCTCCTGTTGCTTCTGGCCGTCATTGGCGTTCACACCCTTGCGGATGTAGCGCAGCACACTGCTGTCCTCCACATAGACCAGCGCGTCATAGCCGAGGGGCACGCCGATATTGGTTTGCTCTTTTTGCAGCGGAGCCGGGACGGAGAGGTTCTGCGCCGCCAGCTTGGAGCGAATCTCAAAGATGGGTGTGGCATGCCCCTGCCCGACCTGCACTGCGGAGTCATCGATGATGAAACTCGCGCCGCGCCAGTCGGTGTCGGTCTGAATAATGGCGGTTTTGCCCGTCTGCGCGATGCAGTAGACCGCGCCGGATGCCGCCTTCACGGGCAGATTTTCGGCGTTGGCCTGCGCGTGCGCCGCGATGATGGCATCCAAGTCGTCCGTCACGCCGTCACCGATTGCGCCGTACTGCTCGTAGGTCACATACGCCTGCGCAGGCTCCGCCCAGGCACCGACGGCAAAGCAGAGCAGGGTCAGAAGCGCGGTGAGGGTTGCTGGAATAAGCTTTTTCATAAAAATCGTCCTTTCTGCTTGTTTTTTTGTCCGCTTTATTGTAACATACAGCGGTGGCAATGGCAATAGCTATTTTATATCTGCGGAAATTTGACGGTTTTTGTACAATATCCATAAAACCCTTGCGGCAAATCAAGCTTTGTGGTAAAATACAAATTGGTACAGTATTGAAAAATTGGAGGCGGATTTCCGTGAAAATCAAGAAAATCGTCAGTCTGGTACTCGCATTCACCATGCTGCTCAGCCTTTTTTCCCTGCTGCAAGGCTTTGCGGAACAGGAGCCGGGAATGAACTGCAACAAAAAGACGAATGAAATTTCGTTGCGCGACCCCTGCGTGATTTTGCATGAGGGCAAATATTATATGTATGGCACAGGCGCTGCCACCGGCGGCGGAATTTACGGCTGCTATGTCAGCGAGGATTTGGAAAACTGGGCAGGGCCCTTCAATGTCTGCACGCCGCCCGCCGGGTTTGACGGCGTGAAGGATTTTTGGGCACCCGAATGCCATTATTACAACGGGAATTTCTATCTTTTTGCAACCTATTATTCCTCCGCAGCAAACCATCGCGGCGTTTCCGTCTTTCAGGCGGAAAGTCCGCTCGGTCCCTTTGTTGAAATTTCCGAGGGGCATATTACGCCCAAGGATTGGGACGCAATTGACGGCACGCTTTATGTGGACCGCAGCGGCCAGCCTTGGATGGTGTTCGTGCACGAGTGGACCTCCATGCCGGACGGCAAGGGCGATTTCTCCGCCGCGAAGCTCAGCGATGACCTTTCTGCCTTCATCTCGGAACCGATTGCGCTGTTCAAATCCACCGAGATGCCCACCAAAAACAACAACTCCGTTACGGACGGCTGCTGGCTTTACACCACAAAGAGCGGCGAGTTGCTCATGCTCTGGTCGGGCTCGGGCAGAAACGGCTACAGCGTGGCGGTTGCCCGCTCCGTCAACGGCAGAATCGACGGCAAATGGGTGCAGGACCCCTTCCTGCTCTATGAAAAATGCGGCGTGAACCCCTACGATGGCGGCCACGGTATGCTCTTTGAAACCAAGGAAGGCAAGCGGATGATGAGCATCCATTCGCCGAACAATGCGGATGTCGCGCGCACAACGCCCGTGTTCCTTGAAGTGAACGACTTGGGGCATACCCTAGAGCTGAAGCAGGCGGCAGAAAAGGAAAATGTCCCGCTGTATTACGCAAAGAAGCTGATTACCTGGATTTTTTCCTGGATCAACAACCTGTTCGGCGATTGGTTCTGCGGGCAGAATCGGGACAATGTGAAGCCGCTTACGGCGGGCGTGAAGCTTGCGGAATATATTGCGCCGGAGCGCGAAACGGTGCAGGACGCGGACTTCTATGTTTCCGCAGCGGACGGGAGTGACGCGAACCCCGGCACAAAGGCCGCGCCTTTCGCCTCGCTCGCCAAGGCGCAGCAGGCGGCGCGGGCGGAAATTGCCGCAATGGGTGCGCAGAAGCGCAATCTTACGGTGGCGGTGTTCGGCGGCGAATACACGGGCGCGGACAATCGAATCACCTTTGATGAAAACGATTTTATCGGCGAAGGCTATGAGCTGAAATTCACGGCCTATGACAACGAGGCGGTCACGGTCACGGGCGCGGCCACCTTGAATCCCGCCGACTTTGAGGCGCTGACCGATGCGGAAAAAGCAAGGCTCAGCCCTGCCGCCGCGAGCAAGGTGCTTGCGGTTGATTTGGCGCGTTACGGCATCACAAAGGCGAACTACGGCAAGCTGTATTCCATCGGCGCGTATTCCACCGCCTATAAGTATGACGGCGACCACACGGGGGTCCTGCCCGGCGAGTTCTTCTATAACGACAAGCGCCAAACCCTTGCCTCCTACCCGAACAACGGGCAGTATCTGGGCATTGAAAAGGTGCTGGATGTGGGCGATTGCTACGAATCCAGCCCGCAAAACTATGATGAAACTTGGGCGGGCAGACGCAACCATCGCGGCGGTACCTTCACGGTGGACGCGGCAACCAACGAGCGCATGAAGCGCTGGCAGACGATGGAGGATGTCTGGATGTTCGGCTATTTCTATTGGGATTGGGCGGACAGCTCCACCACCCTCGCGGCCTACGACCCGAACGCTGCCAGTGTCACCACCACCTACGTCAGCAACTACGGCTGCCGCGCCGACGCACTCTATTCCTTCTACAACGTGTTTGAGGAGCTGGACATTCGCGGCGAGTATTATATTGACCGCGAGGCGAACAAGCTTTACTTCTACCCGCCTGCGGATTTTGCCGGCTCGAAGCTTTCGCTTAATATCTATCAAGGCGCGCTCCTGCGCTTTGCGAGCGGTGCGCGGAATGTCACCGTTGCGGGGCTGGATTTCAGCGGCACGCGCGGAACCGCCGTGGAAGTGCTCGGCGAAAACTGCAAGCTGACGGGCGCGAAGGTCTCCAATGCCGCAGAGGACGGCGCGATTGTGAAGGGCAAAAACAATCTGCTCAGCGGCTGCGAAATCTACGCCATCGGCAAAAACGCCGTTTCGCTCGGTTCCAATATGAACGTCGGCGGCGCGGACATCCGCGCGAACGGGCTGGTAATGGAAAACAATACCGTCAAAAACAACAATCTTCATGACTATGCGGAAATCCAAAAAACCTATGCCTCGGGCATCTCCCTGCATGGCGTGGGCAATGTGGCTGCCAACAACGAAATTTACAACGCGCCGCATATGGGCATTTTCTATGAGGGCAACGAGCACTTGATTGAAAACAACTATCTGCATCATGTGGTGCGCCACTCCAGCGATGCGGGAGCCATCTACGCCGGGCGCAACCTGAGCTTTTACGGCAATGTCCTGCGCTGCAACGTGATTTCCGACATCGGCGGCGACGGCTTCACGCCCAGCGGAATCTATTTTGATGACGGCCTCGCGGGGCAGACAGCCTACGGCAACGTGCTGGTCAACATCCCCGGCAACGCCTTTCTCATCGGCAGCGGCAGGGATGTGGAGGTTTACAACAAC
>JGI994J12354_10001667_pt1 | contig 22370 bp, 24 predicted proteins | sample IntmicLarv3ML3BL_FD_12354 | JGI IMG/M metagenome (IMG submission 12354) | reverse complement strand
GTTGAAAGTGTTTCGACGCACGGGCTGCCGATATCCACCTCGCGTGCGTTGTCGATTTTATACACCAAATACACCGCGTCCGCGCCGAATGTCACGTAATTCCGCTGGGAATATGCCGCACCGTGACCCACGTCGTAGGCGTAGACTTCGCCGCCGCCAATCTCGGTTTTGGTCAGCTTACTTGCGTCATACGGTGTCTCCTCGGACGACAGGTTATAGAGCTTGCCGCCAACATCGACGTAGCTGCGTGTCGCTACAAACGCGCTCGACTCAACAAGCTCGTCACGCGAAGCGTAAATCACTTGCGTAAAGCCGTCAAACTCAATCGTCTCTAAAACCTCCGCGACGACGGACACGTCAAAGCGCGGCAGCGGCTCGCGCAACAGCGTTTCCTCTGTGAACGTGAGCGGTATGACGTCGGGAACGAACGATAGTAGTGCCGCATAGTCGGGCGCAGTGGTTTCCTCGGCGGTATCGGGCGCGGCTGCGTCAACTTTCGGCGTGTCGCCCTGCCGCGATGGCTCCGTCAGCGCCTCCGACACAGTCGTAGGCACCGCGCAGTTCGCTACGCTGAGCAGCAGCGCGATAGCGAGAGCGGCGATAATCAGTTTTTTCATATTTTCTTTCTCCTATAGTTTCTGGTTTACATTTTGAGGCTTTTATCACCCTCTATATTATTAGAGAAACAAATCACTTAATAAAGGAGACTTCCTCGTGTACAATTCTAAATCCAAATACCTTTTCCTGCTCCCCATAGCGATTATGATTGTGTTTTGCCTTTTTTTTCTACTACCTGTTTGACCTCAATGCAAAGGTGACGCTTGAAGAAAAAGTGATCGAAAAGCGACTGACGCTTGAAATGGTTGCCGCATCAATCGACAGGTTCATCGAAATTGATGACGATTGGTATACATACGACTATGCGACGATAATCGCCCATGAGATGGCTGTCATTGACGGATTACCGTTTACCTTTGCTGCGGCATACGATTCAGATTACCAAGAGATATCGAATCGTGCGCCAAGCTATAATGCGTCACCGTTTGAGCCTATGTTTTACTCCGAGTTCGTCGACAGCATTGGCACTAACGAGCATGGCGTAATCGTGTTGCCCTTCAAGCCGGACGGAGAGCCTGCGAGAGATATGCACGTCTGCTATAGATGGATTCCTACTGATTCTTCGCTCTCAAACCGATACTTAATTGTTGTGGCGATTTCCGATTACAGCGTTAGCACAAACACATCGCACTGGGTTTGGTACGGTGCCGGAGCACTCGTGTTAGTCACTACGGTATTGAACTTTATTTTGGTGGCATCGCTCTGCCACCTCGGCACAATTTATGACAGTCGGAGCGGCAAAGACAAATGGCGAGGAGTGAAAAAGTGAAAATACAAGACTATTTCGCCGTTCTGTTAGAGGTACTGTTGGCAGTTTTCGGCGCATTAGCGAAGCAGCTTCACATTAAGGAAAAGAAGAAGCTGAAGTTATCGGCACTTTTCAGAAATTGCTTCATCGGCGGCTTTATCGGCATAGTTATCTATTTTATCACCGTGGGCTTGGAGATGAATGGTAGCTTGTCTTTCGCCGCAGCAGGCATATGCGGTTGGCTCGGCCCAAAAGTTTTGGATGACCTTGCGGATTTCATTAAGGCAAGAATCGGGCTAAAAGATAGCTCAGCCAATGATGAAGCAAAGTAGCGCGCCTGTTTCACTCGGTGATGTATGCGGATTTGTATCTGCGTATTATCATAAATGTCAAACAAAAGAAAGGAAGATTCAAAATGGCAGAAACCAAAATGTCGGTAGTTGCACTACTCGCGCATCTCGCAAAGGCAGCAGACCTCAAAGCCAGCGAATTATCCAGTGGTAGCGTAAACCGAACGCAAGGCACAAAGCACTGGAAATATGGTTATGGAGGATACGCATACGGAGGGCCGGTCGATTGCTCAGGACTCATAGTGGCAATTGCCCGCTATTTGCGACCGAACTATCTGCGTATGACAAGCGCGGACATGGAGGCACTTTGCGAATATAACATATCCGACAAGTTACCTGACAAGGTAGGCGCACTCGTTTGGCGACCGAAAACGGCCACGCAGTCCGGTCATGTCGGTATCTATACCGGAAAAAGTGCCGCCGGCGACATGTACACTGTCGAAGCGTTCGACGAAACTGATAATGTCGCGCGCAGAGGAAATCGGTTAGCGCCCACTGCTGCAAAACCATTCACTAAATGGGGCTATCTCGATTTCGTCCAGTACTAGTCGCACCAATGACAGAGGTTACGTTTATTGTGTAACCTCTGTCACCGTTCATGCGTGCGGCGTTCACCTTAAATCGTCCCACACGGCGGTCACGGTTGCCAAACCGTTATCTTGGAGCGTGTATCCGATAAGACTGCGAATGTCGCCACCTATGTACTCGCCGCCGAACTCCTCAAATCCCTGTCGCTCCATAGTGATTAAATACGACGCATCATAATCCACAACGCGATTAAACCATACTGCGTAGTACAGCTCGAGGCGTTTTTCTGCCACTCTAATCAGAAATCCTGTCTGCGGTTCGTTGAAAACCGCACCTAAATCCGGCACATCCACGAATGTCTCAGCCGCCCAGTCAAGGTATTCCGTATTGAATTTCGGACCGTCGTAGCCGAGAGCCTCAACAGCGCCCGGCTGTGGATTTGCCATAAACGTCGCTCGCAGCGTGTCGCCGTCAAGCGCAAGCGTGAAGAAGCTGATGAATCTCGCGTTGTACAGCTCGATTTTCGCCGCTTCGAGCAATGCATCCGCGTCAGCGTACAAGCCGTTCGCGTCAGCGAAGTCAAATTCAAGGTAAAATCCCTCGTGTCCGCCCTCGCCGAGACGCGCGGGCTCAAAGCCGAGCAACGCACCGAGGTCGGGGTAGTCGCGGTACCTCTCTGTCGGCGAGATGAAAAGCCATGTGTCAAACGAATAATCCTCCTCGTGGTACACGAAGTCCGGCGTGGGCTGCCCAGCGCGCGCCTCGTCGGGAATCGGCGGCTCGTTTTGCGCGATTAGCACCTTGTCGTAGCGCGCGACTGCCGCCGCGTCGTAATCACCGCCGTATTCCTCAGCGATGGTGCGCGTGTTGTACGCGCCTAAGCCCACCCAGTAATCGTCTGCGGAGTAGTTGATTACGACAATCAGCGGTTGTGCGCCGTCGCGCCACTCCGTAATCCAATCGCCGTCCATCGTGACGGCTTCATTGAGCGCAACCTCGCTCGGCATTTCGGGCAGGAGTCGATATTCGAGCTTCCACATCTCAATGCGCCCTTCGTCAACCTCGGTCGCGGAGACGCGCGTTAGGCTCTTAATCACGCCCTCCAAGATGATGTAGCCGTCATCGGTCTCGTAAAGCGAGCTGAGAATTTCTATATCATAGTTGGCGATTAGTAGCACGCGCTCCGGCACCTCGTCTAAGCTCGTCGCTGCCGTTTCAGCTGGCGGCGGTAACTCGTTCTGCTCAGGAACAGTCGGCGTCACTGCGCAAGCCGCAACGCCGAGCAGCATTACGAGGGTTAGCACGAGTGTGATTAGTTTTTTCATGATGATTTTCCTTTCGTTTGTGGTTTACATATTGTCTGTTTTAGCACCCTTTATTTAGTATAGGTATCTTGATTACCGGCGGTGGAAATCGGACAGTTTTCACACGTCGTTACGTCCAAGTGTATCAGATTACCGTATTAATTGTAAAGTGAGGTAAAATACTATGGCAAGACATCCTATGACCTACGCAGCGGCGATGGATTCGTTTAATGTCGAAACAAATCCGAGGTATACGCCAAATCAACTGGGAACAAACGACACATATTGCAACAAGTTTGCGCATGATGTAATGAATCACGCAAACATCGCGTCTCCGCTTCCCGGCACCGATTGTGCGTCTATTTACCAGAGTTTGGCGGTTACAGGTCACGCAAAGTGGAAGGAAGTTACTTACGATGTCGCACACGCACGCGCTCTCGCGGGAATTCCGACAGTTGCGTTAACCAAGGACCATATTGCTGTTGTACGGCCGTACACAGGAACGGTATCTTCGGCTAAGGACTTGGTACTCTCGCAAGCGGGTAGGTCTCTTTATAAATCAAAGACCCTGAACTATTGCTGGGATTTGACTAAGGTGTCACTATCCAGTATCAAGTTCTTCTCGTACAACGATTAAACGACTGCTCATATAGCATCATCAACTGCGCAGGACGCCGCCTCAGGTGGCGTCCTGCGCAGCACCTCTATTTACATCATGCCACAAAACCGCCATTTCGGGAACGCAATCTATAAAAATTGTAGTTTACATGAAACACGAATTCGGCATTTTACGCAAAAACGCGCCAAGATATTTGTGCGATAGTTTCATAGGAAATCAGAGAGACAGAATTGGAATTGCTCCGTAAAGGGGAATCCCGACTCTGCTCTCTGAAATCACTGTGGTGTATTCGACGTGTATCACTCACTTGCGTGTACAAACAGCTTTCGGATGCGCTGTCGCACCATCACACCCTTGCCGTAATAATCGCAGTCGCAACCTCCTCCTGCGCGAGCTCACTCGTGCGCAGAATCGTGTCGCAGAACGCCGCCAAGCTGAACTCCATGCCCGGCGAAGTCGCATCGAGCAGCACGCCGGTGATGGTGAATTTCAACGCCGCCTTTTTCTCGGCAAGTGCGGCTACAAACTCCTCCGGCAACGAGCACACGCCGTCTGTCGTGAACACGATGTCGGCATTCTCAAAGCCTTCGTAGTCCATCAGCAACATCGCCTCCTTAATCGGCGTTTCAAAGTTTGTGTTACCTTTGAGGAAAGTCTCTGCTGCCGCGTAAACATCCTCAGACGAGTATTCGCCGGGTTTGAATACGTCGGTTTTTACCTTGTCACGGCTTGAAAAATGGATCAACGCAAAGTTTCTGCCGCCGCGCATCGCCGCGTCGAGGAGCGTGAGCGCAACAGCCTTACCCCATGCTGCATCGTCTATTGTCGAATCGGATTCGTCAAGACACATAATAATGTCACCCGAACCCTTCGTGATTGCCTCTCGGCGTTTGTACTGCGGCAATCTGGCGGTCTGGTACTTTCGCAGAAACAGCGGTATCGTTTCCGGCGTCGCAAGCGACGCAAAGCCTGCGGTCAGCACTCGGTTGAGGTTGCAACCATATTCGATGGTGTATTTTTCGCCACGCCCGTATGCGTATCCGTTTTTTCGCGCATTTGCCGCAATTTCCTTAAAGCGTCCGAGGTATTTCGTCACCTCTTTGAGCGTTTCGCTCCGATGGACGCGCGAGATAATTGCGCGGTCAAGCTCCAACTTGGATTCGCCATCGTCGCCGTCCTCCTGCCCCCAAGCCTTGAGCGCGAGGGAAACGTCCTCGGCTTTTTCCTTTGCCGCCGTTGCCGCCTGTTGGATTATCTCTGCCACGGCTTCGCGGTTGTGCTTCAGTCCGTTTTGCACGAGCTCATTCACGGCCGCGACCTGCGCAGATTTGCTCGCAAGCCTGTTTGCCGCCTGCAAAATCTCATCGTCTTTGGAGGTATCACCGTCTTTGCGGTTGTTGAGCATATCCTCCAGCGCGCTTTGCAGCTCGGATTCCCGCTGTTTGAGCTTTTCGAGCGTGCCTAAACGGTCCTTGTCGCCGCCTGCGCTCTCCAGTAGCGCGTCGAGATTTGCGGAGATGTTCTCCACGAACTCCGCCGACGCTTCGTAAGACGGGAGCTGCCGACCCTCGCAGATGGATTTCATCGTGCCGTAGCCGTCGCCGTTCATAACGCTGTCGAGGATGTGCGAATTAAACTCCTTTGCCGTTGTAGACAGCGTTTCCTCATCGTTGCGGCGCACGTTAAGCGAATAAACGCTCTGGAACATGTCGCGCGCAAGTGCGCCGAATGTCTTTAGCCTTGGCTCACAGTCCGTCAAGATGTTGTCCATCAGTTCGTCACCTTCACGCATTTCGCCGTAGATTTTGTCCTCTAACCGCGTGGATTTCAGCAAGCGGTCTGTCGTTTCGACGGTCGGTGTGCGGGTGAAAAGCTCTGAACCGAGGATTTCACCAATTGTTTTGAAACGTCCGAATCGTCTGCTACCCATCTACGCAACCTCCTTCAGCATGTGCCAGTTGAGCACGATTGCGCTTGCACGGAAGTCGGTAAGCTCATCGAAGCTGCCGAGCAGTGCGTTACGCGCGAGGTCAATCGGCTCTCCGACAGCGTTATCGTTGAGATAGTCGTAGTACGTGCGGTTATGTTGCAAGTCCATCTGAAGCACGTCGGCGAACTCGCCGGACTTGCCTTGCAAAAACGCTTTGACGCCGTAGCGACAAAAAGTATCGGTGCGCTGCACACTGCACGCGCGGTGAATGCACAGGCTGCATTTTCCTGCGTCAGATTCGTCAACGAGATACGCCGCAAGTTGGTCGATGAAGTATTCTAATGGTATGGTGCTATTATTATTCTGCATATAATCTCCTCAATATCATAATGCACGGTCGTTGCGAGCATTGCAAACGACCGCGCGCGCGGTTACGGGTAATTCCTCATAGCTTTTCATAAGCTCAAAAAAGGTCTGAACGCTCATGCCGTATTCGTAAATCATGCTGACGAAGTGTTCGGCTTTTTCAAGTGTGGTCTTTGCTATGTGTTCGTTAGTAATAACAACCTTCTTTCGAGAATTACTATCCTTTGTTGCCGTCTGCGGCGGCTTATATCGGAAAAGCTCGTTTAGGGCGGGCACATATAAATTGTTGTTTTCAATACAGATAAAAATATCCGCTTCACTGTTGTCCGACGCGGCATAAAAACCATCATACGACCATTTTTCGCCTGCCGAACCGACGTTGCGTAAATTAAGGCTAAAATCAGTTTCTATATTTCGCATAGCGTACTGCATATCCATTTTGTACGGGCGGGAATCGCCTTCGAGATGCCTGTCTACTTCACCCTTATGGAATTGCCGGTACGGTTTGAAGTGATAGCCGCTGTACTCAAACATGACGTCTTGTTTCGTCTTTTCTTTCACGATTTACCCCTTTCTATTGTTTCGCCAACCTCGTAATAGCCTTAATTAGCAAATTCATATTTTCCTCATACTGCGGCAAAAAGCTCTCTGTTGTGTCATACAGAAAATATCTGTGAGCAAGCATGATTTTCAGCACCGTATCCTCCGGCGTTTGGGGCAATCGCGGAAGTGTCTGCCCCAGCAATTTTGCGAAACCATACTCCAACCGCAGAAAATCCCTGTCCTCATTATTGAGTGCTTTGTTCATCCAATCGCTGACAAAAACATTGCCCTCGGTGTAGCGGTGATGCTGCTTCGCCACCCACATATAAGCAAGGGAACCGTGTTCGTCGTGCGGTTCCACTGACAGTGGGTAAAGTCTGCAAGTTCTAGGTTTACCTTGGTTAATGGTGCATCTGTTGCTTTTGAGAAAGATGCACGCGTCACCGTCTCCCGCTGTTTTCATAAACAACATCGGGAAATTTGCGGTAAGCAACTCAACCCCTGTGTATTCCGAGATTACCGCCTCAACGGGTTTGTTCAGGTGCTTTGCCATATTGAAAATATCGAGGCTGTCGAGAGGAATGGAGTTCTTTACATTGCGGCAGCAGTTCCCGCATAGTTTGCACTCAAACGAAAAACTGTCTCCCGATGCCAGCAGGACGTATTCACGCCCTGTCAGTTCGTCTTTTATGTATTCCTTTGACATAAAATTCCTTCCTGTTATTGTTTTAGGATAGCGAGGACGGCGAAAGCCGTCCTCGGTTTGTTGTGTTGCTTATCCAAGCGGCGAGTAACCGCCGCCACCGTAGTTATCCGCAGGGGCGGAGTCGTAATACGGCTCGTCGTCATATCCGCCCGAATTGTTTTGCGGATTCTGCGCACCTGCATTACTGCCGTTCGCGTTGTCGTCCTTCGGCTTGCTGTCACCGAAAAACGCCTGTTCAACGACGATTTCCGTGGTTATGCGTTTTTGGTCATGCTTGTCCGTCCACTCGCGGTTCTGAATGCGGCTGACGAGGGTTATAAGGCTGCCTTTATTGAAGTATTTGCATATAAATTCCGCAGTGGCACGCCACGCGACGACTTCAAAGAAGTCGGTTTCCCGTTCGCCGTTGCCGCCGTAATTGCGATCAACGGCGATGCGGAACGAGGTGACGGGGGTGTTCTGCTGCGTTGCGCGCAGCTCCGGATTGGCAACGATTCTGCCTGTGATTGTAAGTACGTTTAAGCTCATAAGATAATCTCCTTAAAATATTTGGTTAATGTAGGGAAGTTTTCCGCAGAAAACTTCGTAAGGGCGGACGGATTTATTATCGTACCGTCAAGCGAAAAACCGCCCTTTACGCCGCGATTTTCTCGTGGTCAAAGTCGTATTCGTCGGCAAAGCCGCGATTGTACGGTTTGTTGTAGATGTATTCCTCATCGAACGGGATAATCTCGGCGGTGCGCATCTGCGCCCTTTGCGCGCGGAAGTGGTCGCCGACAGATGAACGCATACTGCTGTACGCGATTGTCGAGAACTTGTATTTGCGCAAATCCTCGCGTACGCAGTAATTACGGACGGCACGAAGATAGCCGAAAATTGCGATGTCGTAGAATTCGTCCACGGGCAAATGCCGCTTGGTTAAGAAGCTGTATACGTAATTATGGTGCTCTGCGGCGAAGTCGGATTGCTCCGGTGTCAGCGGGGTATTGTTTGCTTTCATGATAATCAAGTCCCTTCAAAATTATTGTTTAGTTCGTTCCTCTAAGCGCGAAAAGCTCTTGCAATGGCGCGTATGTAAACGCCGATGCCGCGTGAGCGCGCTGGCTGAGTTCCTCAAGCTGTGCGATGGCGTTGTCAATCTGCGCCAGTTCCTCGGACGTACGCATGTCGTTGCGCAGCATCAGAATATCGCTATAGAGTTGTAAAAACTCGTTGCGCAGCTTACCGATGCGTCTGTTAGATTCGGAGTCGATGTTGCCCTCAAAGTCCGCGTAGCTCTCCGCGCCCATTTTGACGATTTCGTCGAGTTCGTTCTGCAACGGATTCACGCAGCGGCGGTCAAGCACTTGATTGATTACCTCACGCTCACTCTGCTCCGTCCAAAGGTAGTGCCGAAGAATCAGCAAATCCTGCGTGTCAACGGTACTGCCGCCGCGCAACCACGCCATCGCCTGCGCGAGAGGTGCGTAGCTGAAATATTTGCGGTCGGAAACGTGAATTTTCCTGTCGCGCAGTTCACAGAGAATATCGTCCATCAACTCGTTGATGAAGTTCGGTACGACTATCGCCGAAACCTCGCTTTGCATCGCAACCAGCTCGTCAAGTGTGATTGTGTGTTGTGGCGCAGTGCTCACGCTTTGTTTGTTAGACAGCACACGCAGGCGCGCTTCGCGGTCTTGCACGTATTCCGTTATGAGCTTCAGCTCCAAGCGGTCGTACAGCGGTTTTAGGATTGCCTCCTCCGGATTCTTGAAATTCGGAATCTCATTTGACGCGGCGAAGAAGGATATAACGGGGATTTCCGTCGTTTCACCCTCATTTGTGAACCGACGTTCGTTGAGCGCGGTCAAGAGCGCGTTAAGGATTCCGTCGTTGGCTTTGAAAATTTCGTCCAAAAAGACGATGTGGCTGTCCGGAATCTTGCCCGTCGTAATGAGCCTCGGTGCGTTACCGTGCAGCGCGTAGAGCAAGCGGCGGCGCACATCGAGCTTGTCGAGAATTTCGTCAGTGCTGCCGGATTGCGTTTGCAGGTCGTTCAATAGCGCCTGATACTCCGCATCGGCAGCGAGAACCGCGCTGTTCGGGTTGCCGGGGATTAGGGAGCTGAGGTCAATGCGCCCGAATAGCTGCTCTTCGTCTGCCTGTTTTGAAAGCAGCCGCTCAAACTGCTTCGCACCGATAATTCGGCGGCGAAATTCGTTGATGGCGTAGCTCTTGGCTTGTCCCGTGTCGCCGAGTATGAACAGGTTCCGGCGCGTGAGCAGCGCGACAGCGATGGCTTCGATAAGCTCCTCGCGCTCCGCAACGGCGGCGTTGACCTCGCGCATGAGCGCGTGCATTTTTGTGTTAAGCATCACACAACCTCCATATCCATGAAGTCGCGGATTGCGTCAACGACGGCGTAGCGCTTTCCGTTTTCAAATTTGGTGTAGTAGTAAACGTGCACCTCGTAGCGGTTTCCGTCCTCGTCGTCAGCGATATACTGGAGCTTCGCGTGATACGGCGAGAACCCGTTATAGAGGTCGGAGTTCGCCGAGCTGCAAACGATGTAGAAGCGTTTGCCGTTGTACGAAAAGGTCTCCAACTCTTCGCCGTGCTGTATTTCGTGACGCTGTTGAATGTCAAATGTTCTTGTCATTGTCATTTCCTTTCGCGGCATTTGCCGTTAGTTTTTATGTGCGGTTGCTCTTGGCGAGTGTTAGCGCTCCGTCTTGCCGCCCTTGAGCTTTTCTATGGCGGCGAGGTCGATGGATATACTCTCGCCGTTGATGGAATCCATCACATATACGCCGACCATTGTCATATACGTGAACGGGTCGATATCTATGCCCTTTGCCGCGGCACAAATACCGAGCGCAAATGCTGTAGTTAGATCCTCAACAGTTATGTCACTTGCTTCGATGGTTAAGCCCGAATGTCCGTCGTTGTCCATTAGCGTGAGCGTAACAACTTTGTTTTTCTTGTCCATTTGTACGTCCTTTCCGCGCAGGGAGAGCCAAAGCCTCCCTGCGCTTGCGCAATTTACTTGGGGCGACGCGAATGCTCGTTTGCATCACATTTTCCGATTTTCGACTCGTGTTGAATCGAAAATCGCCGGTTTGAAAGTGTACTGCCCTTTGTAAACAAAAGCATGTGCTTTTAAGCCACTATCCACCTCGACAACATCGCCGTATTGCAGCTCAAAACCATAAATATCTCCGACACCTTCGGTCTGCGTCGATTCATAGAACGCCTCAGCGGTTACCCCATAAGGGTGTTCAAACGCAAGCGCGTAGTGATGAACAAAAGGAGCGTCGTACACGGACTTGTTTTTGTCGCTAAAATAGAGGCTCTCGTTGCCAAAGTGCGTCGCCATTTCACCCTTGTACCTGTACACGCGGATTACCGATGGGTTCAGCCGTTTCGGGCACCATTTCGGTGCTTTGAGTTTCGGGTCTTGGCTCGTGAATCGTATCGGATTCCTGCGCTTTTTGAATCCGCCGCAATACTGGGTCAACGTACCTGTGCGGTGCTCGCATGCGGAGCATCCGGGTTCGGAAAAATAATGCGTGTATTCAGATAGCGGAATTGTTTTTTTACTCATTTTGCATCTCCTTTATCATTTGTTAGATTGCTTAAATCAAGAAACATACTGTCCTCCGTGCTGTTGATTGTCACCTGCGCAGCAATCATGGCGGCAAGAGCAACATGATTCATATCCAGACGAGTTGCCAATGCAGCTATAGAGAGCGCAATCGCGGTCATTAGGTCCTCCGCGCTCATGTCCCTCGACTCCATACTAACGCATTGCTGCTCGTCCATATCGGATAAGGTGATGGTAAGTGTTTTATCTGCCATTTTCACAGTTCCTCTACGCCGCTTTTTTCGCTTTCTCGGTTTTTACCGTCTTTGCTTTTTTTGCAGGCTTCGGTGCTTTTTCCACCTCCGACGCAAAAACTCGTTTGCGTTCTCCGATCTGGAAATAGCGCGCGTTACCGCAACGCATGAGGAGTACGCCGGTCTTGGATAGCTCCAGCGTTACTGCGCCCTTATAGGTTTTCAAGCAATTTTCAAGCCGCTTTGGTGAAAAGTAGAACGTGACCTCTGGCGCTGTTGCAGACGGAATCGGTATCGAAGCCTCGGATTTTCCGTTTAACGTTACGCAACGTATCGTGAGCTTTCCGTTTCCGACGCAGACCTCCAGTTGAGCCTCATCTGTTGCAACCGCCGTTGCATTCGCGACCAGCTCACGCAATTTCTGCGCGTCAACCTCGATTGCTGTAACGGCGGAAATGCTGTCAAAGGCTTTATCAGAGTCGAAGAACTCACCGTTGACAAGCCGCGCTGTAAACAGCAGCGAGCCATCGTAAAAGCTTGCGGTTTTACCCGAGCCTTCGCCGGTGACACCGATTTGAAACACATCGCTCTCGTTTGCAAGAGCCGCCAGTGTGCTTGCGGCCGACGCCGAAATCATCATTGAAAAGTCACCCTCGCATTCACGGTCTCCGAGCGATTCCGCAACGCAAAACCCATCAGAGGCGACGGCACGGATGCCGTCTGCGCTGATAACGAGATTTACGCAGCAGAGCTGCGCCCTTGACGCCTGTCCGATGCTCTCCTTTGATGCCGCAAATACGGTTGACCCAATAAGTGACGGTATGCTGGACACTGCTATTGTCTCACCGGGCATAGGCATTTCAATCCTCGGATATTTTTCGCCGGGCAAAACTGAAATGTTGTAGCTTGTCACTCCGCTGGTGATTTTCAGCATATTATTCTCTCGAAGCTCGACGACGACTTCATCGCCGGGGAGCTTATTAAGAATGTCAATGAGCAGCCTTGCGCTAATGATTGTTTCGCCGCCAAGCTCGACATTCGCGTGAAGTGATACGCGAATAGACATCTCAAAATCTGTTGCAGTGAGACGCAGGGCGTTTTGTTTCGGAAACGCCTCAATGTGTATGCCGTTTAATTCCGGTGTCGTGTGATTTCGCGGCGCTACCTTGTACACTCGACGCGCCTGTGATAGAAATTCCTTACGCTGCGCTGTGAATTTCATGGTCTGCGACCTCCTCAATATAATCAAATAGCGTTATCTGATGTTTAACCTCAGCAACGCGCTTTTTTGGTGACGCAGCCTGCGGCGGCGTTGTGATGCCCGGCTGTGTAAATGAAAACTCCACAAGCTGCGGAGCCGTGGCAGCGGCGAGCGATTCAGTCGGTTCATCGGTGAACACGACAGCCTCCCACGTCTGCGTTTTGGGCTTGAGAAATGCCATTTTTTTGAACGAGCTTGACACGTCCTCGACGCTGTCACGGATGCCGAGCATAAGCTCCTTTGCCATCATCGACGTCATATCGTCGCACTGGCTCATGGCAGAAAGACCCTCCTCGGAGAAACCGCCCTCGATGATTGCGGCGACGGCGAGCTTTGTACCCATCAGCTTGAGTGCCTTGTGTTGCATCGTATTGGCGTAGTAAATCATGTACACCTCAACGCGCGGTGCGGTCTGATTGATGCGCCAGCTCCGGCGCGATGCCTGCCGCAGTGTAAACAGCTTTGTTCCGACGTCGAAGAAGATGAGCGTCGTAAATGCGTTCAAGTCGAGGCCCGTTTCAACCAAGCTCGGATTGCATATGAGCACCTGTAACCCGCCGTCGAGCCTGTCCTGCACCCACTTTTCGCGCTTTACGGGCGGCACTGTTGCGGGCATTATTGCCGCGCGGTGTCCTGCCGCAGTTATGAGCTTCAATAGCTTTTCCTGTGAATCAAGCCGAGTCCAGTTTGTGTAGATAAGGACGTTCTCGCCTGCGACAACCTTGCGGTTGACGATACCTAAAGCGACCTTATCCTTCGGCATAACGGTGTCAATGTCGCTCATGTCCGGCGGCGTAACGATTTCGTAGCCGGCAATCGGATGATATATGGGTTCCTGTCCGTAAGGCTGGTCGGGATATGCCGTGAGCAGATTTAGGTAGCTTGACAGAATCCTATTTGCCACCTTTTTATCCGCCTTCATAAAGTTTCGGAGTGCTTCCTGCATATCGTCATATACCTTTTGGATTTCCTTTGGCAGCACTGCTGCAACGGGTATTTCTTCGTATTCCGGCAAATCCTTGCCCATGTCCGTGAGCGACAGGAACGCCGCATATTCAAGCAAAAAGCGCGAATACACAAGCGGCGACACGCCGGGCAGCGGTCTTGAGCGTTTCGATGTCTTAACTGTGCGACGATTGGAATTGTAATCGCCGCCTTGAACGTCATATGTGTTTTGAACAACTCCGTACTCCGCTGCAAATGCGCTCGGCGCACTATGCGATTGCCCGTCAAGCTCCATCAGCCCCGGAACAAGCCTGTACAGCAGATGGAATATTCCCGAGGCATAGCCGTTTATGAGCGTCGCCGTCATGCCGACAACCTTTTTCGCGGCATTGTACAGCTCCGCCATCGCATCACCTTGACCCGAATCGTTGGAATACTGGTGCAGCTCGTCTACAATAATTCCGTCAATCCTTCTGCTGTAACGCTCTTTGATGTACGAGGACAGCGGATACTTGCGATGTGCGCCGCGTGTGAGGTGTGTTCCGTCCATCACGCCGGTGACTTTTTCAATGATTTCAGCGTTCTTCGTTTTGAGAAGGTGTGCGCTTGCTTGCGGTCTGTAAACAAAGCCATAGCCGCCGACTTTCACCCATTTTGGCGACGTAAGGCTCGGATTGAGCACCGTCCATAAATTGGAGCCGCACTCCTCGCATTTGTGGTTGAAACGGTTTTCACTCTTAAAATAGAACTGGTCGGATTCAACGATGTACTTCGCTCCGTCGATTGACACATTCATCATCACAGTCTCGCCGCAGTCCGGGCACACAAACGCTTTTTTACGCTCATTCCACGTCACGGCGGGCGAGTGCATATAGCCGTCACGCGCTGTTTCCTTCGAGATTATTGCGTACATGCTTTTCGTGCCTGCGGTGTAATCTGCAAAGAGCCGGTCAAATCCCGTTGGATTTTTCACAATGCAGGCATCGGTGTTCGGAAGTGTTTCCGCAATCTCACGGCACCATTTTTCCGCGACGTGCGCGGGGCATAAGACGATGTTAAACGTCTTTGTCTTTTTTCTGCGCGTTTGGTCGGCGAGTAAGCCCGCCGTCGCTGCTGCAATGGCGGCAAGCCCAATTTTCGTCTTGCCGGCGCCGCACTCAGCGATGATAAGCCCTGCCTTGTGAACCTCAAGCTGACGCTTGATTGCCTCCGCGACAGCAAGCTGCGCGTCGTACAGCGGATAGCCTGCTTTTTCTCGGACAAACTCATTGACTGCCAACACCTCCGGTGAGAGCGTCTCATGCGCGGGGTCGAACAACGGAACAAACGCAGATTTTATACGCTCCGCGATATTCGGCCCAAACGCCGTAAGATATTCCGTTACAGAGTTGACCTGCGGCATCGGCGCAGCATTGGTTGCACTGGGAATAACAATTGCGCCGGACTTTAAGCCTTCCTCGATTACGGAAATGATATTTTCGTCCTGTGCTGTGCATTTCAGAACCCATGCCTCAAGTGGTGTCGATACGGAATGAACTTGCAGTTGTCTCAAATCTCCGCGCTTTACGAGCGCGTCCATCAGATAGTCGTCAAACTCCGGGATTAGCGGCGTTGCCGTTTTGCTGTCAATGGCTGCGAACAGGGCGTCCCAATCATCGGGCGCGATGTAGATATATGTGCTGCGCGGAGGCAAATCCTCCGCAAGCTCTAACGGTTCGTCATCTTCGGGTTTCTTGCCGTCCTTGTCTTTGCTTTCGCTTTTGTTCTCCGCTTTGCTGATATCGTCCTCGGCGAAAAGCGTTGCTTCCGCGTAAACGCCGTCGTGCGTGACCTTCTTGCGGTAACGCTTTGCAAGGGTTTTCAGCACCATTGACCTACCCTCTACCGTTACGGAAACAGAGCCGCCGCCGTAGATTGCGGCCGCCATCGCCTCGACCTGTTCGGGATACCCGCCGAAACGGATGGCGCATAGCGTATTGCTTTTTTTCGCGTTGCTATATACCAGCGTATCAGCGTAGTTCGACAGATATATGCCGCTTTTCGGGTCCGAATACGTTACCAGGATCAACTGTTTTTTCTTACTCATTCATTTGTATACCTGTACCTTTCGTCAGTGCATTTGTGTTTTGCGTTTCGCGGTCAACGGATTTTTCCACCTCCAATAATTGTGATATAAACGAAAAAAGACCGAGACTATCCTCGTAATGAGAGATAATCTCGGTGTTTTCATTTATTCAATTGTGTTTAGTTACGGACAGGTCTCCGCGTACAAATCTTCCGAAAATGGGAGACGGGTCTACCAAAAAAGGGTAGACCTATACACGGGGTTACACATCGGACCTCAAGCGTCTTAGGGAGGTCTCTCCCTAACCGCAAGCACTCGTACCTAAAAACATGATGAGTATATCACACAGTTGCGACGCTGTATAGTTGAGGTTTTTGCAAGTGTGTGGGGCGCAATCTCGGAAATGATGCTATACGTAAAAAGGCAAGGCGCCAATCTGTTTAGATGTATACACTGTTTCTTAAACAGTGCTGTATCGGTGCGTTCTTTTGTGTTCATTTACAACAACGCCAATGCTCGTTGTTTTGCGAAAACACCTGCGAGAAACAAAACTAAAATCGCAAGAAATATTGCGTGATTGGTAACTGATATGATATAATACTTAAATAAAAGGTATTCATGTAATGGAAGGGGTGACTATTCAATGACTGAGTCGCAAGAGGTCTTTATGTATGATTTATTCGAGACAATGTATGGTGTCCTTTACGCGTATGCGTATGCAAAAATTAACAACCATCACAGGGCAGAAGAATTATCTCAAGATGCTTTTCTGCTTGCGAGTGAAAAGATTGACGAAGTAATGCGTAGTAATTCTCCAAGCGGCTGGATTATGAATGCACTGAAATATATTATCAAGCGCGAGCATAGAGATATGACATACGCAAAGAAGTACTTTACGCCTATATCCATAGATGACGCACTGTGCTCAACAACAAAATATGATGATTATGAGTTTGAAATCCGCGAGGCTTTTACTGAAAGCGAGTGGTTTCTTGTTAGGACAGCGTTTATTGAAAAAATACCAATTGGAGATATTGCAAAATTACTGGGGATAGAATATGAGACATGTAAAAAACGATTGCAAAAACTGAAGAAAGATGCAAAACTGCGTTTTGCATCTGCGTAATCAAATCAAGTACAAAAGCAACGCGACTTCAATATCGAAGTCGCGTTGCTTTGTCGAGATTAATACTGGACAAAGTCCAGATACCCCCAGTGGGTGAAAGCAGTGTCAGATGTAAGCCTGTTACCTCTCCGCCCGACATTGTACTTCGAATCGAATGCCTCGATTGTGTACTTGTCGCCGTTTGCGTTCTTGCCAGTGAAAATTCCGACATGACCGCTACGCCAAACGAAGATGCCGGGAATGTTGGGCATTGTCGAAATCGGACCAGAACACATACTCTGCATACTTGCGCTGGTAAGGCGCGGATACTTCGAGTTGTATTTTTGTGCGATAGCTGTGATAAGTCCGGAACAGTCGACAGGACCGCCATACTTGTAGTCCGAACCATATTTCCAGCAGTTTGCTCCTTGTGTGGTTTTTAATTCTCCGCTCGCAACTTCGGCTACAGGTATATCCGCCGCAATTGCAAGATGGGAGAGAAGCTGCGAAACTGTAATTGCCATTTTGAATCTTCCTTTCAATTTTAATTATAAGATGGGCATCTCACAACAATCTCGCCCAAAACTGTTATGAAATATTCTTACACCTTACTAAAGAGTCATAATTACAGCAAATGTAAACAATAAATTTATTCTTTTATGATGCTTCATCAGTTGAACCAATTGTTTTTTCGAATTCTCGTATAAATGGAAAACGTCAGTCAGCTTGGGTGCGGGTTGGTTTAGGCAAAACCCACCCTTAAAAAGCTAAAGGGGTAAAAAAGGACCAAATTGTCATTCCCATTTCTTGCTGTTCATGGCATATATATAGTAAGTAGGTAAGGGGAAACTCAGACCCCGGCGAATAACACCGAGGTCTGAGTCGCTTGTAACGATATTTGCGTTAGCTTACTGTGCGACCACTATGCGGTAACAGAGTAAAACTTGACGTTCGGGATAGCGGTTGATGTCCACGCCCAATTAAGCGTTGTGTTCTCGTAGTTGGTATTTCCTGCCTGTGCGATTTGCACATCCTTGGCTGCGGTTACTGCCTTTCCACCATTAGGACGCACGACCGCAATATGATCGCTTGTGATGGCGACCGTGGGATAACCTAAGTTTGCGCGATCCTGCGCATCAGTGGCAGTAACTGAGTACCAAGGTGCGGTCTTATTGCCCGTGAGTGCACTGAGCATTGTTGCGCAGGTTCCCGTCGGTAGCGGAGTATCGATTGTACTGCTCTTCATAACATCTTGCGCGAAGATGTTGCAATACGTGGTCGAGCCGTTCTTCGCATACTTTGTTGCAGACTCTACCTTGAGGTCGGTGATTGCTTTTGTGTAGATAGCCGCACTTCTTGTTTTAGCCATAAAAAATCATCTCTTTCATATTAGTTTTGTAAACGGATTACGAAATATTTGGACATAACGACATAGAAGCCTGTCCCGGACTAATATGCCGATTTTGTAACCGCCTACATTTATGTAAAGAGCAAAATACAGCGAAAATGTAAACCATCGAAAAAAATTATTTTGGAGGAACACAAATGAAAACAAAAGTAATAATCCTATCCGCATTCGCACTACTCATGAGCCTTGCCGCTTGCGGTACGGCAAAGGAAACACCCGCCGAAGCAACGCCACCTGCGGTATCGACAACGGACATTGCGATTCCCGCAAACCCGACCTACGAAGCCGAAGCCGCCTATGACGAGGACGGCATGAAAAGCGAATATATTTACACCTTCGCGTCCGGCGAAATTGAGGTTCCTATCGACGCGTTTCTCATCATGGTGAACGGTGAATTTATCGCCGAATACATCGAAGCGGACGAACCATCCGTTATTTCACAATATACGGACGGGCTTGAAAACGCAGTTGTGACTAAGCTCCCCGCCGGCTTGATTTCAAAGGAGCCTGTCATCGCCGTTGACACCATAAATCCCATGCTTGACACCACGGCATTGATTGCGGCGTTGAAGCCACAGTTGCAAGTAGGTCTTGATGCCCTCAAAGCCACTGATTTTGAAACCTTCAGCATGGGACGCTTGTCCGACGCGAGCGTGGAGTCACTCAACGCCACGTTTGACGAAATCCAAGCAAAAATCGACGACCTCTCGTTCATAATGCAAGCCGGACGCTACGCAATTTTCGATGGTCCGCACACCATCGTCATCGATACAACTGCCGACAACGCTTTCTACTGCCATTATGCAGGTCACGCATACGGCGGTCTGTACGTGTTCGACGCCTCCGATCCGGAATCATTCATGTCCGGCTTCTTCTTCGGCTAAATGAAAGAAAAGGTTGTTTATTCAAATGAAAAAACTGATTTTATTTGCACTCGTTCTCATTCTCGCGCTCACGGCTTGCGCAAAAACTCCGGCGGCAGAGCAACCGTCACCGACACCCGATGAAGCGGACACATCGGTCACCGCAACGCCCGAAGCGACACCTACTCCGGCTCTGTCAGAGGATGAGTCGCTTGACGACTACGTTTCGCCGTATGTCGAAATCGGCGGTATCGGTTGGTCGAACTCAATGCCGACTGAAAGCATGCCTGTTTTCATCATCGAAAGCGTCAACATCGCCGCACAAACAATCACGGCGAATCGCGGGTATTTGCAAGAGCCTATAGGTGTTGATTTATACGATTACAGCTTCCAGTTTCAGCTTTTACGCACTCGCAATATCAGCGACTTTGAACTTGCGGACAACGTTCGGATATACTTTGCCGAAAATCTCGACGAACCTGTTTTGCTAAGTGGACTTGATGCGCTTGCCGCGAAGATAGACGAGGGATACATAGCGTGGCGGTTCGAGGCTGTTGACGCAGTTATAACGTCGCTGACGAACGTACCGTGGCGCGAACGCTTGGTGTACGAGGTTGTCGAACCCATCACAGCGGAAGCACCGCTTCACGTGCAGATATTTCGCGAGGTGACGTACCCTCGCATAGAGGACAATCGTCGGCTCGACTCGCTCGGACTTCCTGCGGAAATGCTGAATATCACCTCTGCGACGGAGATATTCACCGACAGGTTTTACGGTGACATGAACAACCCCCACTACGACGAAAAGCGTGTTGAAAGCACAGTAGCGGACTTGCAGGAGTGGTACGAGGGCGGTGGCCGTTACGTGTACGTTGAGCGCGACGGCGTAGCGATTTTGAGCGTGTATGGCATTTATTCATCGTAGTTCACGGGTCGCGTTATAACTGAACATATAAATAGAGCGAAGGAGTTTCACTTGAAACGTCTTCGCTCTATTTGTTTAGTGTTACGGTACTGGGGGTTATTGCTCTATTTATCTTGAATAGAATTCCGATGGCGAGTCAAGCGGTTTATTTCAGATGAAATCTTTCCGAAGCTTGTCCAAAGCTCGTGATTTTGTGGTGTTTACAAATTGTCGGGATACGCCTAATAATTTCGCCGTTTCTATGACAGATAAACCATAAGTGTATACCATGACCAATACTCTATATTCTCGCTCAGTCAGACTATTGGCTGATTCAAAGGCTTTGCCCTCGAAATATGTATCTTGTGTTGCACTTAGGCTTTCGGCATGGTATTTCTCGTTTTCACTTAAATCAGATATTGGCGATACTTCTAAAGCTTTTGATTTGATTACTTTACGCTGTCTCCTGCAATATGCGTTATGTACAGAAGCACTTATATAATTAACATAAGCACCTTCGTCAGCAATTTTCAAGCTATTGGTCGGAAATTTACTAATGATTTCAACGAAATCGGCAACGAGGTCATTATAAGCATCTTCATACTTTAATCGTCTAGTGTACTTCTTTAGTAATGGGTTGAAGGACGCAATCAATTCCAACATCGCACTTTCGTCTGCGTGTTGAGCGTTGAGTATACGATTTCGAGTGTTCATATGCTCGCACCTCCCCTAAATTAGGAGAGGGTACAAAATATGCAGTTTTGTAAACAGCATATGGAATTATTTTTTTTGCCATAAAGTTGCACCTCATACGCATGTTGCCTTCTGCATTATTCATGTCAAAAAACTGTGCATATGGGATTGTGTTTGTAAAAAAACTCTTCATCTCGAAAAAAACAAACGTTGCGCATCAAACCGCCCTGCCTCAAAGAGCGCATCTACGGAATACTTATAGAAAAATCGCAAAAGCAAAACGGCAGTGCGCTCAATCTTGAAGAAAGAGCGCACTGCCGTTGTTTCTACCACTTAGATAATATCTTCCCGTACATCAATTGGCGCGAGAAATCGTGCTTTGTGACGACAAGAATCACACCGTCACCGATGCGGAAATTTCCATCCGAGTGCTGCGATGAATACAGGCACAAGCACACCGTTTCGTCCGGCAGCGTGCAGAACACGCCGCCTGCGTATTTCCCGCTTATAACAGCTTGCCGCCGTGAGCGTATCGGATGACGCATATCGGCTCCGTCAAACGGATTCGGCATCGCGTCCTTGACTGAGACTTCAATCGCGCCGGTTCTCGCGTCAAACGACTTTAGCACACACTTCAATTCCTGCCCGGTGCTGTATTTATCGCGCAGGTCGGCTATCGAGGAATAGCTCAGATCGCGTTGCGTGAGGTGAAGGTCAAAGCCGTTGCACTCAACGCTGCACCGTTTCGCGCCGACAATCGTGACGCGGCACGTCAATTGCTCACCATTGCTGCGGTCGCCGCGCAGGAAATGACGGCGGCGTTCGGTGATGGCGAGTCGGCGGGAGGCGATAGCGCAATCACCCTCGCGGTCAATCTCCATAATGACGAAATCTATTTTTGCACCCGCCATACCGCGAATCGTATATGACGGACGTTCCTCGCCGGGCATCCACAGCTCCGCCTCGGGAATGATGATTTTCACGCGGTAGCCGATGACAACGAGAGTGTGCATCGTCTTTTTCTCGCGTATGCCCGTTTCGCGGTTTGTAACGTCAAATGTATTAGTATCGACACCGACAACCGTGCCGGACATGACAGATTTTGCACGAAATGACGCGTAAATCGCGTTCCATTCATCGCGCTGTTTGTCGGACAGGTCGCGGTCAAGCTCATTGAGGTTGAGGCTTAAAATGTTCTTCTTGCGCGGTGCGGCAGGCTTGCGTGAAATCGGCTGCGGTTGAGGCGCGGACGGACGCTCGGATTCTGCTGTCGGATTGGATTCATTGGGGAATTGCGGCATCGGCAACGGTTCAGAATCTGCTTCGGCATCATCGTCAGCGTCCGCATCTTCACCTGCATCAGCCTCCGGCTCCGCTTCGGGCAATTTGGGTACAATAGGCGCATCCGATTCCTCAGCACCATCCTCCGGTACAGCGGACAAATCCAGCTTGTAGGCAAACACGCTTTCGGATTCGTCCAACGATTCGGATTCCGTTGCGTCCGCCGCCGGCTCCGGCAGCGGTGTTTCATCATCGTCCGCAGGCGGTTCGTCCGCCGCATCGCCGGAGATTTGCGGTTCGGGTATCGGCTCGGGTGC
>JGI994J12354_10001666_pt1 | contig 22375 bp, 19 predicted proteins | sample IntmicLarv3ML3BL_FD_12354 | JGI IMG/M metagenome (IMG submission 12354) | reverse complement strand
TTTTTATTGGATATGGACGGAACCATCTATCATGACGATGTTTTAATTGATGGTGCGTTGGATTTTATCAATCTATTAGTAAAACGCAACTTGAAATATTTATTTATGACTAATAATTCTTCGAAAAGCAGCGATGATTATCTAATAAAATTAAATAAGCTGAAAGTTCCGGCTGAACCGCATAATATATTCACATCCGGTCAAGCGTCAGCTTTATATTTGAATAATATAAAAAAAAATGCCCGACTATATGTAGTCGGGACATCGTCGTTAAAAAATGAATTAAAAAAATACGGTTTTGATATATGCGAAGAAATTGATAATAATATTGATTTTCTTTTAGTTGGATATGATACGGAACTTACGTATAAAAAATTAACCGATGCATGTGAACTTTTGTGTAATGATATTCCGTTTTATGCGACAAATCCCGATGTTGTGTGTCCGGCTAAAAACGGACGTTATTTACCTGATTGCCAAACAATGTGTAATATGCTGACGCAAGCGACAGGAAAAGAGCCGTTTTATATCGGTAAACCGCGTAAAGAAATGGCTTTGACCGCAGTTGATTTCAAAAAATCTACTGTTAATAAAAGCGTTTTAATAGGGGACAGGTTATATACAGATATTGCTTGCGGAAAAAATGCGGATATAACAAGTATTTTGGTGTTATCGGGTGAAAGTCAGATAAATGATATAAAAAAATATAATATTGAACCGGATATTATTATTAATAATATCAAAGATATCTATGATTACTTATCTAAAACTTAACACGTCCTTTTTCTTTTTTACGTTTTTTTCTGATTTTACGTCTGTTTAACAATAAAATTATTATGATATAGATAATAAATAATAATATAACAGTTAAAAAGATAATTTGAACCACGATATTTTTAAAAAAATTATTAATAGTTATTGAATAAGATGAAATATAATCTATATCGACGTTAATCGGTGAAATAAGGTTGGTTTTTCCATATAAACGCCCGTCATATTCAATAGTTACTGTTCCGATAATATCACCTTTTTTTACGGGTGCCGTTAAACTGTCGGGTAAATCGTATATATATACCATTTCATCATTGCTTACGCTTTTCGGAATGGTAAATTCAATGGTATCCTCTGCAACAACTGTTAAAAAATCTCTGTTTTTTGCTAATTTAACAGATATTTCTTTTATAGGTGCATTTTGTTTTATTAATTTTCTGTATTCATATTCTTTAAGTGAAAATTCTACCATTGTTTTTATATCATTATAACCGCTTAATAAACCGATTGAAGAAGTGACTAATGATACAAGACGCATATTTTTATACACGGTTACTGTCGCAATGCTGGCGTTTACACGTTCGTCGTAATAAACCGAAATACCTTCGGCTTGTTTAATATTATACTGACTGCTGTTATCTATTAAATGATTTCGCGTATATAACGGTCTGTTTTTTTCATTTACAGATATATTAACAAAAGTTTTATCCGAATATTCGAATATATAGTCTAATTTTAATGCTTGCGAAATAATTAGCGCTGTATCTCTGGATGTAGTCAATTGTGTTGTATATTTTGACCAATATCCGTGCGGATTTGTAAAAGTTGTATTGTTAGCATTCAATTCTTTGGCACGATTGTTCATTAAAGCAACAAATTTTTCTGTATCTCCCGAAATATGATGAGCAATCGCAATTGCGGCTTCCTGCGAATTTGCAACCAGTACGCATTTCAATAAATCAAGTAACGAAATTTTTTCATTAGTTTTCAAATTTGCCGAACTGACTTGCGGTGTTTGATTACGTACTTCTGACGAAATTGTTATGATTTGAGATAAATCTTCTTCGCTTTCCACGAGAAGAATACACGTCATTAATCTGGATAAAAAACCGCAGTAAATTTTTTCATCTATGTTTTTTTGGAATAAAATCGTACCGATTTCAACATTAAAAATCATTGCATTTTCTGCTGAGATTTCAGGGAAGTGTTCTTTTTTTTCGGTTTCTTCGGAAACTTGAACATCAGAATTTGAATACGACAAAATAGACATATTAAGTATGCCGATAATAATTATTAAAATAGATAAAAATCTACAAAAAATAAATAAATTTTTCATATTTACACCTTTATAAATATGTAATTGTGTGATATAATATATATACGAAATATTATATCATAAAAATTTAATAAACGCCAGTATTTTATAAAATTTAGATAAAAAAATCACATATGGAGATAAAATGAAAAGAAAATTCGAAACTGTTCAAATCCATGGAGGATATGATATTGAACAAACCACTAAAAGCGTAACTCCTCCGCTTTACCAAACAAACGCATACACATTCGATAATATCGAACATGCAAAGAATTTGTTTGAATTAAGCGAAGCGGGAAATATTTATACACGGTTGAACAATCCGACTCTTGATGTTTTAGAAAAACGTGTTGCAGAATTAGACGGAGGTATCGGGGCTGTTTCGTTTGCGTCGGGACATGCTGCTATTTTTGAAACAATGTTTAATTTATGCAACACTGGTGACGAAATCATTTCGTCATCGTACATATACGGCGGTGCAATAAATATGCTGGGACAAAGTTTTAAAAAGTTAGGAATTACAACAAAATTTGTCGATATTGATAATCTTGATAATGTTGAAAATGCAATTACTGATAAAACACGCGTAATATTTGCAGAAACTGTCGGTAACCCCAATGCTAATGTCGCCGATATCGACGGATTGGCGAAAATAGCACATAAGTATAAAATCCCGCTTGTTATCGATTCAACGTTTACATCACCGTATTTAATCAGACCTATTGAATACGGCGCTGACATTGTCATTCATTCTGCTACAAAAGCTCTCAACGGACATGCTAATTCAATGGGTGGGATTGTTGTGGATTCGGGTAATTTTATATGGCTTGACAATCCGCGTTTTCCCGAATACAACACCACTGATGTTAGTTATCACGGTAAAATTTTCGCAAAAGATTTCGGAAACGCAGGATTCATTACACGTTTAAGAGTTTTATTATTACGTGATTACGGCGCTTGTTTATCTCCGTTTAATGCTTTTATGATATTAAACGGTATCGAAACATTATCGCTGCGTATGCAAAAACATGCTCAAAACGCTGTTGAAGTCGCAACATATTTAAAAAATAATCCTAAAGTTGATTTTGTTAATTTCGCTGTATTTGAAGATAATAAATATCATTCATTATATAAAAAATATTATGCCGAAACAGGTTTTCCTGCAGTATTTACTTTCGGTTTAAAAGGGACTCGCGAACAAGCTGCAAAATTTATTGATAATTTAAAACTTATATTATTGGTTGCAAACGTTTGCGATGTACGCACGATAATCGTTCATCCCGCCACAACCACGCATAGTCAATTGTCGGCAGAACAGTTAGTATCAGCAGGGATAAACGAACAAACAATACGTATATCTGTAGGGATTGAAGATGCTTCGGACATTATTGCAGATTTGGATCAAGCTATAAATGAAGCCATTAAATAATTAAATAAGAATAGGAGTTTTATCATGAATTTAAAAGGATCTAAAACAGAAGCTAATTTACAAGCGGCATTTTCGGGCGAAAGTGAAGCTCGGAACAAATATTCATATTTCGCCTCAGCAGCAAAAAAAGACGGATATGAACAAATAGCTGATTATTTTACTGAAACAGCAGAAAATGAAAAAGAACATGCAAAAATCTGGTTTAAATTACTCAGCGGAATTAGCAATACTACCGATAATTTAATAGCGGCAGCAAAAGGTGAAAATTTCGAATGGACTGTTATGTACCCGCAATTTGCAAAAGAAGCATATGAAGAGGGTTTTGAAAGTATAGCAAAACTTTTCGAATTGATAGCAAACATAGAAAAATCGCATGAACAACGTTATTTGGATTTATTAAAAAACATTAATGATCAAAAAGTTTTTGCCGACGAAAATGAAATTAGTTGGCATTGCAGAAACTGCGGACATATTCATACGGGTAAAAATGCACCCGAATTTTGTCCTGCATGTTCTCATCCGAAAGCTTATTTTGAAAAATTAATAAAAAATTATTAAAAATACGGAAATAAATACGAAAAACTATTGCAATTACCGTAATAATATGATATAATAAATGCACCTTGCGTAAAGGTGCTTTTTTTATTGTGTAAAATTATAAATTAAGCACGGTTTAGATTGGTTATAAAACGTTATAATCGACTCGTTCAAGGGAGGCAATTAATTTAAGGAGGTGCCGATAATGGGACAAGATAAAGTAGTAATGGCTTGTACAGAATGCAAACAAAGGAATTACAATACTTTTAAAAACAAAAAAAATGATCCGGACAGACTTGAAATGAATAAATATTGCAAGTTCTGTCGTAAACACACACCACACAGAGAAACTAAATAAGGAGGTAAATGTAATGTCTGAAAAAATCAAGAATAAAGAAGAAAAAGCTACAAAACCTTCTAAACCAAAAAAACCTAATATTTTTGTACGTTTTATAAAAATGTGCAAAGAAATCATCAGCGAAATTAAAAAAGTTGTATGGCCAAGCAGAAAACAAGTAGTCAATAACACGATAATAGTTGTCGGCTTTATAGTTGCCGCCGGAGCGTTTGTCAGTGGTATAGATTGGTTATTTAAACTTGGTATTGGCTTTTTAACAGGAAATTAATGTAATGCAAACCAATTAATTATTCGGAGGATAATATGGCAGAAACTCCCAGATGGTACGTCTTGCACACTTATTCCGGATATGAGAATAAGGTTGCTACAAGCATAGAAAAAATAATTGAAAACAGAAAATTACAAGATATAATACTCGAAGTCAGAGTTCCGACCGAAAAAGTTGTAGAACAAAAGGATAACGAACGTGTTGAAATAGAACGTAAAGTTTTTCCCGGATATGTTTTGATAAATATGATTATCAACGATGATTCATGGATATTAATCAAAGGTATACGCGGTGTTACAGGATTTGTAGGTCCCGACGGTAAACCGGTCGCTTTGACTGAAGATGAAGTTACTAATTTAGGTATTCGCAAGCAAGCCGAAGAATTACCGTTCAATGAAGGTGACAATGTTCATGTCGCTTCGGGTGCACTTAAAGGATTTTTCGGTACTGTACAAAAAATCGATATGTCAAAAGGTACGGTCAGCGTCGTTGTTTCAATGTTCGGACGCGAAACGCTTGTGGAATTAGATCTTGTCCAAATCGAATTGTTAAAATAAATTTTTCATTAAGAAAAATTAGGAGGAAATACTAATGGCACAAAAAATAACCGGTTATATAAAATTACAAATTCCGGGCGGCAAAGCGACTCCGGCTCCTCCGGTAGGTCCTGCTTTAGGTCAGCACGGCGTTAATATAATGGCGTTTACAAAAGATTTTAACGAAAGAACAAAAAATGACATCGGATATTTAATTCCTGTTGTTATTACAGTATACGCGGACAGATCATTTTCATTTATTACAAAAACTCCGCCGGCTGCTGTTCTCATTAAAAAAGCAATAAATTTAGAATCAGGCAGCGGTGTGCCAAATAAAACAAAAGTCGGTAAAATTACAAGAGATCAACTTGTAAAAATTGCTGAAACTAAAATGCCGGACTTAAATGCAAATACTATCGACGCAGCAGTAAAAATGATAGCAGGTACAGCAAGAAGCATGGGCGTTACGGTTGAAGGTTAAGTTTTGATCATGTGGGAGGATTTATTCCAATATAACCACGTCGGACTGTGATATTAACTTATTACAGTACCTTTAGGAGGATTTATTACAATGAAAAAAGGTAAAAAATACGTTGAAAGCGCAAAACTTGTAAACAAATTAGTTCAATATGATACAAACGATGCGTTTGATTTAACAATAAAAACAGCAAAAGCAAAATTTGACGAAACAGTAGAAGTGCATGTAAAATTGGGCGTTGACTCAAGACACGCAGATCAGCAGGTAAGGGGAGCTATCGTTCTTCCTCACGGAACCGGTAAAACACCGAGAATATTGGCTTTTGTTAAAGGTGATAATGTTAAATTGGCACAAGAAGCAGGCGCTGATTTTGTCGGAGCAGAAGAATTAGTAGCAAAAATTCAAGGCGAAAATTGGTTTGATTATGATGTAATTGTAGCGACACCTGATATGATGGGCGTTGTCGGTCGTTTGGGTAAAGTTCTCGGACCGAAAGGTTTAATGCCAAATCCTAAAGCAGGTACAGTTTCACCTAACATCGCTCAAGCAATAAAAGAAATTAAATTAGGTAAAATTGAATATAGATTAGACAAAACAAATATCATTCACTGTCCAATCGGTAAAATTTCGTTCGGCGTTGATAAATTAGCAGAAAATTTCAATGCATTATTAGGTGCTATTATCAAAGCAAAGCCGGCAGCAGCAAAAGGTTTATATATCAGAAGCTGTGTTGTCGCTTCAACAATGGGTCCCGGTATCAAAGTGAATGCTTCTAAATTATCATAAATTGTAAATTTATATAAAAAAATAACAAGTATAATAATTTACTTGTTATTTTTTATATTAAAAAACAAAAAAGTCTTGATAAATTCATATTTTAATGTTATAATATGTTATTAAACAAAAAGAATGGTGTATATGCGAATTATTTCAGGTATTAGACGAGGACTTATTTTAGAAAGTCCCGAAAATGAAAATATCCGTCCTACAATTGATCGTATAAAAGAAGCGATGTTCAGTATTATACAATTTGACTTAGGTGAAATTGTATTGGATTTGTTTGCGGGAACAGGACAATTAGGCATCGAGGCAATCAGCCGAGGTGCGAAACATGTTATTTTTTGTGATTCCGACCAAAAATCGATTGAATTAATTAAAAGAAATTTAAACAAAGCAAAATTCACAGAATTCGCAACAGTTATTAATTCCGACTGGAAGTCGGCGTTAAATAATATTTCCAAAAATATAAAAATTAATACTGTTTTATTGGATCCGCCTTTTGAATCGAAAATACACGAAAATGTTATTATGTATTTACAAAACAAAGATTTATTACAGGAAAACGCATTAATTATAGTCGAATGCAAAAAAGCGGAACAATTACCTGAACAAATAGGAAATTGTAAATTGCTCAAAAAATATAATTACGGACAAGTCAGTCTGAATTTATATAAATTTGAATAAAAGAGGGAATTATGCGAATCGGAATATGTCCGGGATCATTTGACCCGATAACTATAGGACACGAAGATATTATTAAACGAGCGGCGAAGATATTTGATAAAATTTATGTTTTGATTGCTTTTAACAGTGAAAAAAAATACATTTTTAACCAAAATGAACGTATAATTATGTGTAAGAAAGTATTTCAAGATATAAATAATATTGATGTTGTTTCGACAACCGATGAATTGGTAGTAACGTATTGTAAAAATATGGGTATCAATACAATTATAAAAGGATTAAGAAATAACGCTGACTTTGAATATGAAATGCAAATAGCTCAGGTAAATGCCAGTGTAGGGGATGAAATCGAAACATTTTTCATTCCGGCAAAACCCGAATATTCGTTTGTTTCTTCGATGGTAGTGCGTGAAATAGCAAAATATGATGGTGATATATCAAAATTCGTACCTAAAATTATATTAAATGATATAAAAAATAAATTTATAGACTTAAATAGTGATGTGAGGAAATAAAAATGAGTGATTTTTATAAATATTTAGATAGTTTGGAAGATTTATTGGAAGAATCATGGAATTTACCTGTTGCTAATAATAAATATATTATTAACGGAAGCAAATATCGTACTTTAATCCAAGAATTAAAAGATAATTTACCGATTGAATTAAAAAATGCAAAAGATTTATTGGTAAATAAAGAAAAAATATTAGAAAAAGCTAAAGAAGAAGCTGCAAGTATTACTGATAAAGCACAAAAAAATGCCGAACAGTTAAATAATAAAGCTAAAAATAAAAGTGAAGATATCATTGAAAAAGCGAGAGTTCAGCAGGAAACACTGATAGCTGAACAGGAAATAATGAACATTGCCCGTGATAGAGCTACAGAAATTGTCGAACAGGCAAAAAATGATGCGTTAAAAATGAGAAACATGACTATTCAGCATACAGATAAAATTATAGACGATTCTTTAAAATCATTAGAACATGCGTTGAATACGTTACATAATTATAGAAATAAATAATTATTATACGAAATTATGAAATTTATAAAAATTATCTTATTATTGATAGTAATCATCAGCACGTTGTTTGAATTTACAGCGTGCTCATTTGTATTGACTGATTATATACCTGAATTAAAAGAATTAATTAATAATCAAATTGACATTGATGAATTGACGGATAATGAAACTACAGAAGAAAGCACTGATTTGAAATATATTAATTTTACAATCGGACGATTTATTCACGAAAAACTTGACCCATATACCAGCCAAAGCAGAACAAATCATGAAATCATGAAATTATGTTATGACCCGTTAATTTATATTGATCAAAATTTTAACGCAGTTCCTGTTTTGGCAAATAATTATGAAATTAATAATAATTCATTAACTTTTTACATTAAAAATGATGTCACTTTTTACGATAACACCTCCGTAACTGCGTATGATTGTGAATATTCATTCAGACAGGCTAAAAAAGATGCGTCTATTTATAAAAATAATTTTAAATGGATAAATTCATTTGAAGTTGTTTCTGAAAAAATTTTTAGAATTGAATTTAATAATAATTCACCGTATAATATTAATTTAATGAATATTCCTATAATTAAGAATAATTCTGCAGAAAACAATTTCATTCCGATTGGAGCAGGACGGTATTATTTAAGCCAAAATGATACTGGACCTGTTTTAAAAGCTAATAAAGGCTGTGCGTATCCGGGTGAATATTTAATTGATGAAATAAAAATTCTCGATATTCAAGATACAGAAAGTTTAACATATAATTTCAATTACGGTTATATTCATGCAATGTATGCCGATTTATCCGAAGGAAATTCGCAATTTCGCGGAAATATTGAATTAATTGATTTCGGTACAAATTCTTTGGTTTTTATCGGAGTAAACAGATCAATTGATTATTTAAAAGAAACAGATACTGTAAAAGGCATAAATTACGCCATAAACAGAACCGAATTGCAACGTGATATTTTAGCTGACCACGGAAAAATAGTTTGGCATCCATTAAATCCGTTTTGGTCGGTTATCAGTGAAGTTGATATAAATACCGATATATATTCAACTGAAGCTGCTCATCAATATTTTCAAAATGCCAATATTTCGCTGAGAGATACAACAAGAATATATAAAAATAACCCGATTGTAATAAATATTTTGGTAAACAGAGAAAATTCCATAAAAATCAACACAGCTAATGCAGTTGCAAACGATTTAAGAAAAATCGGGTTTTCTGTAAATGTAAATATATTGAAATGGGATGAATATATCGCAGATATTGAAGGAAAAAATTACGAATTGTATATCGGCGAAATTTTATTGCCGGCTAATATGGATTTTACAACAATATTTAAACAAAATGGTGCGATTTTAAGTGAATATGATTATTCCGAGATCTTGGAAGATTTCACATCACTTTACAAAAATGAAATATCTGTTATTGATTTTATAACATCATTTCAAACGCATATTCCATTTATTCCGTTATATTATAATGCCAATGCTATAGCAATAAACCGACGTATTATTAATAATTTGGATAATGTAAATAATTTTTTACCGAGTGATGATAATATTTATAACGGTATCGAGAATTGGAAAGTTTCTAATTAAGCTAATTGTATATAATTTCGAAACTTTTTATATAAATTATACAATATCTATTCCATTTTTTTTAGTTTTGTGTTATAATATAATCGGTAAAACAATTTAACTCTTAAAAAATAACAATAAGGAGTGTAAACACATGAAATTTACTTTTAGTGCAAGAAAATGTCACATTCGAAATGATACAAAAGAATATGCTGAAAAGAAGCTTGCTAAACTGGACAAATTTTTTACAAGTGATTGTAATGTACATGTTATTTTTACGCTTGAAAGAGAAAATGTTTGTAAAGTCGAAGCAACGGCTGAATACGGCGGAATGATTTTCAGAGCGCAGGAGATTACAACAGATTTTAAAGAAAGTATCGACAAAGTTTTAGATGTTTTAATCCGTCAAATTAGAAAAAATAAAACGAAACTTGAAAAACGTTTCAGAGAAAGCAATTTTAATTTTGACGTAGCAACAAGCGGAATTGAAAGTGAACCGGAAAATGAATATAATATCATTAAAATAAAAGAAATTTCATTAAAACCGATGTCGGTTGATGAAGCTATTTTACAAATGAACATGCTGAATCACAACTTTTATGTTTTTATTAACGTAGAAACCAATAATATAAACGTAGTATACAAGCGTAATGACGGCGATTATTCATTAATAGTTACAAACAGATAATTCTAATAATAAAAATACGGACAGATTTAAAAAGTCTGTCCGTATTTTTTTATAAAAGCCCTTGAAAAAAGATTAAAAATGTGGTACAATATTTAAAGCAAATTAATTTTATAAAATGTCCGGGCGTAGCGCAGTTTGGTAGCGCGCTTGAATGGGGTTCAAGAGGCCGCAGGTTCGACTCCTGTCGCTCGGACCATATAAAAAAGTAGGTTGTCTTTTTAAGCAACCTACTTTTGTTACGTTTAATAATTTATTTACTCTTGAAAAACAACATTAATTGTGGTAATATAAAATAAATAATAAAAAGGGTTGTGATGATATGAACGAAAACAAAATTTTTGATAATCTAAACCAACAACAACTCAATGCCGTCACATCCACCGAAGGTTATATCCGTGTTATTGCCGGAGCAGGAAGCGGTAAAACACGGGCTTTGGTAGCACGATATGCCTATCTTGTTCAAGAACTCGGTATTTCTCCATCAAATATTCTTTGTTGTACTTTTACTAAAAAAAATGCTCGCGAAATGAAAAATCGTTTGCGTCATATTCTTGGCGATGATATTGATATATCTTTTGTTGCCACGCTTCATTCTTTTTGTGTACGTGTTTTGAAAGAAGATATCGGACGTTTGTTTTATCCCGAAAATTTCATTGTTTTAGATACATCTGATCAAAAAAGTATTCTGGAAGAAGTTTACGAAGAATTAGGCATCAAAATGGATATGGCAACGTTTGAATTTATGTTGAACACGAAAATTCGTACATTCAAAAATAAAATCCTATATGCCGATTATATGGTCAATCCCCGTGATGTGATTGGTGATTTTGATGCGACTGATATGGAAAAAAAGGTCATTATCCGTTATATGGAAAAACAAAAAAAGTATTTCGGATTGGATTTTTTTGATATAATAAATTTTACTGTTTGTTTATTTAAAAAACATGAAGATATATTAAATAAATGGCAAAATCGTATTCATTATATAATGTACGATGAATTTCAGGACACGAACACCAAAGAATTTCGCCTTGTTCGTATTCTTTCAGACTACCACCAAAATTTATTCATCGTCGGTGATCCCGATCAAAATATTTACGAATGGCGTTCGGCTTTGGTAGATTTATTCGTCGAATTCGATAAATTTATTTACGGTTTTTATAACGGAGAAGATCCGCTACCCACTTATTGGCCTGATCATGTGATTCCGAAAATGAAATCGGAAATAAAAACGATAATGTTAAATAAAAATTATCGTTCAACTCCTAAAATTTTAAATGCATCTAATTCTTTGATTAAGAAAAACAGAAATCGAATTGAAAAAGAATTATATACTGAAAACGAAAACGGTGCAGAAGTTATTCATTACCACGCTCAAAACGATTCGGATGAAATTAATTATATATCAGAGATAATTAAAAATCATATTGAAAATGGCGGGAAATATTCCGATATTGCTATATTATACCGTTCAAATTATATTTCTCGTTTTATCGAACAAGGATTAATGAAACATAATATTCCGTTTACAGTTTATGGCGGAACAGGTTTTTACGAACGCAAAGAAATTAAAGATGTTTTGTCATATCTACGTTTAATTGAAAACGCAGACGATTTATCATTTAACAGGATTATCAATGTTCCGCGTCGGAAAATAGGAAAAAATAAACTTTTTTTTATAAAACAACGGGCTGAAGCGGAAAAAACAGGATTATACGATACATTAAAAAAATATTCGGATGATTCTCTTTTTAAAAACACAGGGGTAAAAAAGTTTATAAACGTTATCGAAAATATAAAAAAATTTGCCGAAAATGCTCAAATATCGGAATTAATACAAAAATTATTAATTGAAACCGGATATGAACAATATATACGCGAAAGTGGTGAAATGGAACGTCTTGACAATGTTTCCGAATTAATCCGCTCGGTCGTTTCGCTGGAAGAAGAGTACGGCGAAAAATTAACTTTAGAAACTTATTTACGAGAAGTTTCATTGAATTGTGATAAAGATGAAGATAATAAAAATAATTGCGTAAAAATCATGACTGTTCATATCGCAAAAGGTTTGGAATTTGATACTGTTATCATCGCAGGATTATCAGAAAAAATATTTCCGTCCGCTCGATCATTGGAAGAACGTATGCAAAAAGCTCTCGAAGAAGAACGACGGTTATGTTATGTAGCTATGACCCGTGCAAAAAAGCAATTAATCTTGACAGAAAGCGAAGGTTTTGGTATCAAAGGTCAGATAAAAACGCCATCACGCTTTTTATTCAATATTGAAAATAAATATATAACACGTATTGGTGAAATCAGCAAAGAAATCATGGACGAACACAAAATACAAACCATTATGCGAAATCCGTATAAAGACGAACATTTTCCAGTCGGAACAGAAGTTAAACATAAATTTTTTGGCGAAGGTATCGTTGAATCACTGGATATTAATACAAGAACTTATATGGTGCATTTTTTAGTCGGAATTAAACCGATTAAATTCGAATTCAGAAATATGTGGCGAAATATTTAGAAAGGAAAATGTTAATATGGATGTTAACAAAATTTTAGATAATCTAAACGAACAACAACTTGATGCGGTTACATCCACCGAAGGATTCGTGCGTGTTATTGCAGGTGCAGGAAGCGGCAAGACACGGGCTTTGGCAAACCGATATGCTTATTTAGTTCAGGAACTGGGTATTTCGCCGTCAAATATCTTGTGTTTGACTTTTACCAACAAAGCTGCAAAAGAAATGAAAAACCGTGTGCGGCAATTATTGGGCGATGGCATTGACACATCGTTTCTTGCGACTTTGCACGCTTTTTGTACTCGAATTTTACGTGAAGATATCGGGCGTTTGTTTTATCCCGAAAGTTTTATTGTGTTGGACAGCAACGATCAGAAAAAAATTCTTGAAGAGGTTTATGACGAATTAAATATCAAAATGGACACAGCAACGTTTCAATTCATGATTGATAAAATAAAATTTGAAAAAAATCTGATTGATTATATTGATTATCTTGCTGTTCCCGAACAAAATATTGCGAATTTTGTGCCCAAGAATTTAGAACAAAAAATTATTTATCGTTATATCGAAAAACAAAAGAAATATTTCGGTTTAGATTTTTTTGATTTAATTAATTTTACTATCTATTTATTTAAACATAATGATGATTTGCTTGAAAAATGGCAAAATCGAATCTTTTATGTAATGGTCGATGAATTTCAGGACATTACGGCAAAAGAATTTAAAGTTATTAAATGGTTCACACAAATTAATCGGAATTGGTTTGTTGTCGGTGATCCCGATCAAAACATTTACGAATGGCGCGGTGCGAATATGGAAGTCATATTAAAATTTGATGAAATGGCTCAACCATCGCATTCATACGGCATTCAAGTCGAAAAATACTATACTGACGAGATTTTTCCGTGTAAAACTATATTAATGAATCAAAATTATCGTTCGACAACAGAAATTATTGCCGCTTCAAACGATTTGATATCGAAAAATAAAAATCGTATTGAAAAATCATTGTTTACAGATAATATCAGTAATGTTTTACCCGAACATTTCCATGGAAAAAGTGATAAAGACGAAATAAAATATGTTTGCGAAAAAATAAAAGAACACATAGATTCAGGAGGAAAATATACAGACATTGCCATTCTTTACCGATCTAATTACGTTTCGCGTTTCATCGAACAAGGATTGCTGAAAGAAAATATTCCGTACATTGTATACGGCGGCGTAGGATTTTACGAACGCATGGAAATAAAAGATGTGCTTTCATATTTACGTTTAATTTGTTACGAAGATGATTTGTCTTTTCAGCGTGTTATTAATATTCCGAGACGTAAAATCGGTAAAACTAAAATAAACTTTTTAAAAATGCACGCCGAGCAAGAAAAGTTGTCCATGTATCAGACGTTAAAAAAACACATAAAAGATCCGATTTTCAAAGGAACGGGTGCAATTGCGTTCTTGCAAGTCATAGAAAATATGAAAAAAATTGCGGAAACAGCGTCAATTTCGGAATTATTACAAAAATTATTAATCGATAGTAAATATGAATTGTATATCCGTGAAAGCGGCGACATGGACAGACTTGATAATGTTTCGGAACTAACCAGAGCAATCATTGCAATGGAAAAAGAATTCGGCGAAACACTTACATTATCGGCATTTTTACAAGATGTTTCGCTCAACAAAGATAACGATGAGGATAATTCAAAAGATAATATAAAAATAATGACGGCTCATACATCCAAAGGTCTTGAATTCGACATAGTTTTCATAATGGGGTTATCTGACAGTATATTTCCATCCGCCAGAGCGATTGAAGAACGCAGAGAAAAGGCGTTGGAAGAAGAACGAAGATTGCAGTATGTATCCATGACAAGAGCTAAAAAACGGCTTTATATGACTGAAAGCGAGGGTATCGGTTTTAAAGGATATACCAAAGTTCCGTCAAGGTTTTTATTTGATATTGCCGATAATTTAATAAAAAGAATAGGGAATATAAACGAAAATATAATGGATGAGTATCGCTTACAAATAAAAGATAAGCATGTCCAAGGAGTAGCAAGATTTGAAATCGGTTCACAAGTGAAACATAAAGTATTCGGCGAAGGCATTGTCGAACAAATAAATGCAGATACAAAAACATACTTGATACGTTTTATGCAGGGTAATAAACCTATAAGTTTTGATTACCAAGGATTATCTCAAGTTTTTTAAAATAAAATATATATTTTATTTTAAAAAATAATCTTTTAATACAGAGATAAAATTTGTAAATTAATATTAATAAAAATTATTTATAATTATGTAAAATATATGTTGAAAGTTTGTCAAAAATTTGGTATACTTATGTCATGATTTAATATTTATTGTTATATTAAAGAATTTTATATTTTGAGAGGATGTTTTTATGAAACGGTTTGACTTTAAATCACGCGGCACTTCGTTATCTACGGAAATTATCGCAGGTTGTACCACTTTTTTTGCTATGGTTTATATCATTGTCGTTAATCCCAGCGTTCTCAGCGCTGCAGGCATGAATCCTGGCGGTGTTTTTGTTGCAACAATTTTAGCTGCAGTTATCGGTACGTTAATTATGGGTATTGTTGCGGATGTTCCGTATGCACAAGCTCCGGGTATGGGATTGAACGCATTCTTTGCATATACAGTATGTGGAGTTATGGGTTTTGCATGGCAGGAGGCTCTTGCTATAGTATTTGTCTGCGGATTAATAAATATTTTAATTACAGTAACTAAAATTCGCAAAAGTATTATTAAAGCAATCCCCGGTTCGCTTCAAAATGCAATCGGCGGTGCGATAGGATTGTTTATTGCTTATCTCGGAATGGTTAATTCGGGTATGATTAGTTTTGACGGACCTGTTCCGGAATTGGTTTCATTTAATAATATGGCTCCGTTATTAACAGCAATCGGTCTTATTATTACTGTTATTTTACTTCTTCTCAAAGTAAAAGGCGCTATTTTCATCGGTATTGTTATATCAACACTGATTGGTATTCCGTTAGGTGTTGTCGATCTGTCAACTTTTAAATTATTCGATATCAGTGCAATCGGCGAAATTAAAGAAACATCATTTGCTTTCTTTGGTGAAATCGGTTTTGCATCTATGTTTTCATCTCCCGACAAAATCCTTTTGGCTTTAATAGCAATATTTGCATTCAGTTTAAGCGATACATTCGACACAATCGGTACTTTCATCGGTACAGGACGTGTAAGCGGTATCTTTGATGAAGAAGACGAAAAAGCTCTTCAAAGCGGTTCGGGTTTCAAATCAAAAATGGATAAAGCGTTGTTCGCAGACTCCACAGCTACTTCAATCGGTGCTTTGTTAGGTACGTCAAATACAACTACATACGTTGAAAGTGCAAGCGGTATAGCTTCAGGCGGCAGAACCGGATTAACAAGTATTGTTACTGCTGTATTGTTTATATTGTGTTTGCCTTTTTCAGGTGTTTTCGGTATAGTTCCGTCTGCAGCGGTAGCACCGGCATTAATTGTCGTTGGTATTATGATGGCAGGATCACTCGCTGATATTAAATGGGGTGATTTTGAAGTTGCTACTCCTGCATTTTTAACGCTTGCCGTTACAGCATTTTCATATAATATCAGTTATGGTATTGCCGCTGGATTTATCTTCTTTGTTCTTGTCAAACTGGTTACAGGTAAAATTAAAGAAGTACATCCGATTCTTTTAGGTTCCGCAATTTTATTTATAATAAATTTTGTAGCATTGGCTCTCAGAGCGGCAGGTATAATCTAATTTAATTATAATGTTCCTTTGGTATTTGATTAAAATCATATACCGAAGGAATATTTAAAAGGACGAATTAATTTATGAATGACTTACATTTGGATATAGAACGAATTTTATTAACAAAAGAACAAATTGAAAATAAAGTAATTGAAATCGGGCAAAAAATTACGCAAGATTATGCGGAAAAAAATTTATTGTTAGTATCAGTATTAAAAGGCAGTATTGTTTTCCTTGCCGATATCATGCGTTACATCAATTTGCCGTATACAATAGATTTCATGGTCGTTTCAAGTTACGGCAGCCAAACAAAATCATCGGGTGTTGTTAAAATAAATCTTGATTTAAAAAATGATATTTCGGGAAAAGATATTTTAATTATCGAAGATATTATTGACACAGGATTAACACTTTCATATATTAAAAATTTATTGTTGTCCCGAAATCCGAACAGTGTCGAAATTTGTTCTATTTTAAATAAACCCGAATGCAATAAAGTTGACACAAAACCAAAATATTTGGGTTATGATATTCCGGCCGAATTTGTCGTCGGTTACGGCTTGGATTACGCCGAACGTTATCGCGGGCTTCCGTATGTGGGTGTTTTAAAAAGAGAAATTTACGAAAAAAAGTAAATATATTAAATATTAAAAAAGTTTTTATGAGGTAAAATATCTCGTAAAAACTTTATTTTTTATTGATTTTATAAATTTATTTTGATATAATATTAGAGTCAGAAATAAAAAATTATTAAGGAAAAAATATTTTGATTAAATTAATCTTAAAATATATAAAATCATACCGGTTAATATTCATTTTAGGTTCCGCAGCAAAACTCACGGAAGCTATTCTTGAACTATATTTGCCGTTGTTAATGGCGAATATTATTGACATCGGTATTATTGAAAAAAATACCGATTATATCATTAAAACGGGTATACAATTAATAATAATTGCATTTATCGGATTATTATTAGCATTATTCTGTCAATATTCAGCAGCTGTTTCATCACAAGGAACAGGAACGAAGATACGCAACGCACTTTTCGAAAAAATTTCAGAATTTTCATATGCAGAACTTGATAAATTTGATTCATCAACACTTGTAAACAGGATAACATCGGATGTTAACTATGTTCAGCAAGCAATTGCATACACAGCCAGATTAGTTACGCGTGCACCATTTTTATGTGTTGGAGCCGTGATAATGTCATTTCGCATTGATGTAAAATTAACGTTAATTTTTTTAATAATTATCCCCATTTTAATAGTAATTTTGCTTCTTTTTATGAAAATAACATCATTTCTTTATACAAAAACACAAAAAAAACTCGATAATGTATCTTTAATTATTAAAGAAAATTTATCGGGTGTTCGTGTAATTCGTGCTTTTTCAAAAGAAAAACAGGAAGAAAAACGTTTTCATAAAGCTGTTTTTGCGTTAAATGACGCAAATATTCATGTTTCAAATTTAGCGGCATTGATAAATCCGATAACTTCAATTGTTATTAACTTCGGAATCATTGCTATTTTATACTTCGGCGCAATCCAAGTAGACAACGGATATTTGACGCAGGGAAACATTCTTGCGCTCAGTACTTATGCCACAAAAATCATGTATGCGTTGATTATTGTAGCAAATTTAGTAATCATGTTCACCAAAGCGATGGCGTCTTCGGAAAGAATAAACAATGTTTTGAATACTGAAATATCGATGAAATTTCCGCAAACAACTGAAAAAAATATTAATCATGAAAATAAAATTATTGAATTTAATAATGTTTCATTTTCATATAATCATGATAAAAATATAATAAATAATATTAATTTTTCGGTTGAGAAGGGAAATTCATTAGGTATAATCGGTGTTACGGGAAGCGGAAAATCAACAATTATTAATTTATTACAACGTTTTTATGATGTTACTGATGGTGAAATAAAAATAAACGGAATAAATATAAAGAATTACACACAAAATGATTTGCGTGAAAATTTTGGTGTTGTTCCGCAAAATAACGTTTTATTTTATGGAAATATCGCTGAAAATATCAAATGGGGAAATGAATTTGCAACTGATGATGAAATAATAAAATCATTAAAAATTTCTGAAGCATACGATTTTGTTTATGAATTACCTGATAAAATAGGGACTATTATACAAGAAAACGGAAAAAATTTTTCCGGCGGTCAACGCCAGCGATTAGCGATTGCAAGAGCTATTGTTAAAAATCCGCCGATTTTAATTATGGACGACTGTTTGAGTGCTATTGATTATAAAACAGATTTAATGCTCAGAACAAATTTGAAAAATAATTTATCAGAAACAACAACAATTATCGTTTCTCAGCGGATTAGTTCCGTTATGAAAACTGACAACATTATTGTTTTATCTGACGGCTCAATTACCGGGATAGGAAAACATGAATTTTTACTAAAAAATTGCGAAATTTATCAAGATATTTATTATTCACAAATACAAAATGATATCGAAAATAATAGTGGAGGAAAAAAAGAATGAAAAAAAATCAATCTTTTTCTAAATTATACGAATTATTTTCAGGAAAATGGTATTTAATTATATTAATATTTATATTCGCTGTTGTCAATAGCATTTCATCTGTTTTGACTACGCTATTTATCGGAAAATCTATAGATAATATTATTGGTGAAAATAATGTTAATTTTGATATTTTAATTAATTTAATTTTTGTTTTGGCATTTCTTTTCATAATTATAGCTGTTTTTCAATGGTTTACTTCTATTTTAGCAAATAAGTTAGCATATCAGACGGTTACAGATTTACGTATAAAACTATTTAAAAAGCTTAACCGTTTACCTATTTCATATTTCGACTCACATCCTCACGGCGACATTTTGAGCAATTTTACCAATGATTTAAATAATGTAAGCGATGCGTTGTCATTAACTGTCGTAAACCTTTTTAACGGACTATTGACTGTAATATCATCACTTATTATTATGTTCAATTTGAATGTATTTATAACAATGATAATTTTATTTATAACGCCATTCTGTTTTTTCGCAGCATTTTTAATTACAAAATTTTCGCAAAAAACTTTTAAAAAGCAACAATCAGTTATCGGTGATTTAACATCATATGTTTCTGAAATAATCGGTAACGAAAAAGTTGTTAAAACATTTGGATATGAAAAAAGAAGTATCGAAAAATTTAAAAAAATTAACGAAGAATTGTATTTTGTCGGAAAAAAAGCGCATTTCGCTTCGGCAATTTTCAATCCGCTTACACGATTTTTAGATCATTTATCATATATGCTTGTAGGTGTTATAGGAGGTTCAATTGCAATATTTTTCGGAGTTTCAACGGGAACAATTTCGAGTTTTTTAATTTATTCATCGCAATTTTCAAAACCTTTTAATGAATTTTCGTCAATTCTCGGTAATATTCAAGCAGCTTTTGCTTCTATTGACCGTATTTTTGCTGTTTTTGACGAAATTGATGAAATTGAAGATTCAAAAAATTCAAAAAATCTTGAAAAAATTAATGGTGAAATAGAATTCAAAAATGTTGATTTTTCTTACAATATTGAAAAACCATTAATCGAGGATTTAAATATTCACGCAAAACCAGGCTCTTTGGTTGCAATTGTGGGACCTACAGGAGCAGGGAAAACGACTATTATTAATTTATTAATGCGTTTTTATGAAATAAATGATGGTGCTGTTTTTATTGACGGCGAAAATATCAAAAATATTAAACGTGAAAACTTGAGAAAAAGTTTTGGCATGGTTTTACAAGAAACATGGCTTTTTAACGGAACTATTCGTGAAAATATAATGTATGGAAACCTTGATATCAGCGAAGATGAAATGGTTATCGCTTCAAAAAATGCTCAAGCTCATTCATTTATAGTTAATTTACAAAATGGTTATGATACAATTATTGCAAAAGATGGGGATAATCTTTCACAAGGACAAAAACAATTAATAACAATTGCACGTGTAATGCTCACAAATCCGTCTATGCTAATTCTTGACGAAGCAACAAGCTCAATTGATACGCTTACGGAAATTCGCGTCCAAAAAGCGTTTCGTAAGCTTATGGAAGGCCGGACAAGTTTTGTAATTGCACATCGGTTATCGACAATTGTTTCTGCTGATATAATATTAGTACTAAACAAAGGAAAAATCGTTGAAATGGGTACACATAAACAATTACTCGAATCAAACGGTTTTTATTCGGAATTATATAACAGTCAATTCGGATAAGATTATGATTTATATATGAAAAATGCGTTTTAAAACGGTTTTCGAACCGAATTAAGACGCATTTTTTTATAGTTTTCGTCGATTTGCATATATTATCATATTTTTTATATAATACATAAGTTCATGGTTTCAACGATATTAGAACAATATATCGAAAATTAGCTTGGTCAAAATGTATAAAAATATAATATTTGTTCGAATACACTTGACTTTTAAATGAAAATATGGTATAATGTATAGAATTATCTTTATTCTGCAGCTCCCCAAATATATTCGACCGATTCATATGCAGGAATAATATTTTTTTCTAAAATAACTTGATAAGCTTTTGATGCTGAATCTATTTTTGAAGTTACGGCAGTTGCTGATTTTAATGCTGCAGAACCTTCATAAAATGATCTTACACCTTGAATGAAATAAGTATATTGCGCATTATCAAGCATTGTAAAAAACACATCAGAATCGCGTTTGTCAAAGAAAACGTTTTTATTGTAACTTTCGAGTTGTTTTTCTTTGGTTTCATATCCCGGTAACGGACGATACAGATAATTTAAAATATGAGCAGAGGCTCGGTAATCTTCGGCAAGTGTAGGGATTGTGATAATAAAATTCATAGATTCAAATGTTCCTGTCCATTTCCCATAGGTACCCATCGGGCCGTTAGGGAAGGGAAGAACTCCGATTTCTGCGTCCAATTTGAATGAAATTACACCTTCAACACCATAAATTCGTTCTACCGGTTGGATTGTCATAACAGCTTTTTGATCTATAAAATAATTAGCTACAGCTACTGTATCAGTAACTTTTCGGTTAAAACATTCAGCACGATCTGTCGAATAAATTTGTGAACACCAAATGAAAGCGTCTAACGCATTCTTTTTATTTATACCCGAAACATATCCGGAATCTTCTTTGACCGCTAAAGAACCGCCGTTTGAACGTAATGACGATTCGACAAAATATTGAGGATGAACAGTCATTGCATATAATATATCATCACCGTTTATTACCGTATAATCTTGTAAAACTTGCGAAAATTTATTCCAATCCCATTGTTTTTGTTCGACAAACTCACGCGGATCGTTATGTCCTTGTGCTTTTACCAAATCTTCATTAACAAGCAACGGATGTCCGAAATAAGTATAATATAATTCAGGCCAAGTTGCAGGCATAATACCATATAATTCATTTTGGTATACCATTGGTTCGAGTAAATTTCGTTTGCCCCATTTTTCTTCGTCGGTATAATTTATGATATCTGCAACTTCCGAATACGGCATGAACGCTTCTCTTGCTATAAACGGGTCATATGCATATGATTCTGATTGTATTGCATCATAGACATCACCGCCTGCCATCATTTTGGTAAGTG
>JGI994J12354_10001665_pt1 | contig 22375 bp, 21 predicted proteins | sample IntmicLarv3ML3BL_FD_12354 | JGI IMG/M metagenome (IMG submission 12354) | reverse complement strand
GTGGCCGGCACCGCCGAGCGGATGTTCCTGCACCGCAACACGGTGCAGTACCGCCTCAACCAGGCCCGCGAGCGCCTGCGGGTGTCCATCACCCGGATGCCCGAGGTCATGGATCTCTACGTGGCCCTGGCCATCCGGCGGATTATGCAAACCAGCCCCCTGCACAAGCGGGGGATGTAGGGGTAGGTTTCGGGCAGATAAGCGTGAAGCGCGAAAAAAGAAAAGGAGCGGTTAGGGGGTGTCTTCAAACCGGAAAGATGACCAAGGGCGAGATAGTTTTTTGGCCTGCAAGGCAAATTTTGTCGGCATAATTTATTTATGGCGATAAAATTTAATGCAACAGGGCGGAAAAATAGCCGCCATTTGGGCGCTTAGGCGGTTTGAAGACACCCCCTAAGGGTATTGGGCAGGAAGGGCGGGGAGACACCCCGCCCCCTACAGCTTCTATCATATGGCCTGGAGGGATTGGGTGCATCGTGCGTGTGCCCAATTTTTTTAGGCTTTTTTTGGGCAACAAAACAATGAGGAGCGGTGCATTTTTTGTTAGAATGATACTATTATCAAAGATATTTGCCGGAATAATCTGGCTGTATCGCCAAAAATTCCCGAAAACGCGCCCGATGTGCGAAGCGTTCTATCCTGACCCGCACAGGCGTAAGACCAAGAATCCGGAAAAAGAGGGAGGAAGACGGCCATGGCTCTAACCATACTCAAACGCGTGGGCACCTATGCCCTGGTGCTGTTTGGGCTTTCGGTGCTCATCTTCATCATTGTGCGCGTCATGCCGGGAGACACCGCCCGTATGGCGCTGGGCGCCCGCACGCCCGAGGAGACGGTGCAGGCCCTGCGGGTGGAGATGCATCTGGACAAACCGCTGCCCACCCAGTATTACTACTGGATTACCAGCATGCTCAAGGGGGATTTCGGTACCTCGGTGGTCTCCAAGCGGCCGGTGCTCGACGACATCAAGAGCTATTTGCCGGCCACCATCGAGCTGGCTGTGCTCACGGCCAGTTTGCTCATCGTCGGCGGATTGCTGCTGGGCGTTGTCTCGACCAAGTATTCGGGCAAGTGGCCCGATGCCATCATCCGCATCCTGTCCTATTTCGGGGTGGTGGTGCCGGCATTTTTGTGGGCCGTGCTGGCCATGCTCACCTTTGCCTATCTGTGGCCCATCTTCCCGGCGGCGGGCCGCATCAGTCCGGGCCTGATGGCCCCGCCCTACGGCAGCGGTATGTATATCCTCGACTATCTACTGGCGGGCAACCTGCTAGGTGCTGCCGACGCCTTCCGGCATCTGATTTTGCCGGCCGTTGTGCTCTGTCTGGGCGGCGTGAGCCAGGCGGCCCGCATCACCCGCAGCAGCATGATTGACAACATGGAAAAGCCCTACGCCTCGGCCCTGCGGGCCTATGGCATCCCCGAGAACAAAATCCTGTTCAAGTATCTGCTCAAGCCGTCCCTTAACTCGACGGTTTCGGTCATGGCCATGGACATCGCCGGCATCTTCGGCGGGGCGTATATCATCGAAAACGTCTTCAACTACCCCGGCCTGGGACGCTACACCATGCAGGCCATGCTCAACAAGGATGTCTTTGCCGTGTCGGCGGTCATTCTGGTGCAGGGCACCATCATCGCCGTCTTCAACCTGGCCACCGATATCCTGATCAGCTTTTTAGACCCCCGCATCCGTTACGCCAAGACTGCTTAGGAAAGGAGTGGATGGACATATGGATAGCATGGAATACAAAATTGATGTCTCGACGGTCGATCTCGCTCGTTTGCCTAAGAAGAACCGTCTTGAGAACATCCGCAAGCTGTGGTACAAGTTCTCCCGCAACAAGCTCTCGGTGGTCGGGCTGCTGCTCATCGTGCTGGTGGTGGTGTGCGCCGTGTTTTACAAGGCCTTTGCCCCCTATCCCGAGCACGTGGGCGCCATTGTCGACTTCAAGCACGCCAGCCTGCCGCCCTCGAGCGAGTTCCCTCTGGGTACCGACACCGTGGGCCGCGATATTTTAAGCCGTATCCTGTTCGCCTTCCGCGGCGCGCTGCAGATGGGCGTGGGCGCGCTCAGCGTGGTGGTGCCCGTGGGCGGCATGCTCGGCCTCATCGCCGGATATTGGAACGGCCGGTGGATTTCCACCCTCATCATGCGCACCGCCGATGTCTTTTTGGCGCTGCCGACCTTGATTCTCATCATGTGCGTCTCGTCCATCATGGTGCCCAGCATGCGCAGCGCAACCTTGGCCATGTGCGTCACCTGGTGGCCATGGTACTCGCGCCTTGTCTACGGCATCGTGGTGTCGACCCGAAACGAGGTCTATGTCCGGGCCGCCGAGGTGCTGGGCGCCAGCACGGGGCACATCCTCCTCAAGGAGATTCTGCCCAACGCACTGGGCCCCATCTTCACCAAGGTCACCCTCGACATGGGCTGGGCCGTGCTGGCCGGCGCCACGCTGAGCTACGTGGGCATGGGCGAGCAGGCCCCCACGCCGTCCCTGGGCTCCATGGTGTCCGACGGCGTCAATTATCTGCCCAAGATGTGGTGGATGTCCATCTTCCCGGCCCTGGCCATCATGCTCATCGTCCTGGGCTTCAACCTCACCGGAGACGGCATCAAGGATATGCTGTCGGATACGGAGTGAGTCACATGAATATGAATGATAACAACTTCGTCGTCGACATGCGCGACCTGTTCATCTCCTTCCGCACCTTCAAGGGCTATGCCAGGGTGCTCAACGGCGTCAGCCTCGGTGTGCGGCAGAAGGAAAAAATCAGCATCGTGGGCGAGACCGGCTGCGGTAAGACGACCACGGTCAACGCCATTGCCCACATTTTGGCCAAGCAGGCCAAAATTGACAGCGGTGAAATCTTCTTCAAGGGCAAGGACTCCCTGCGCATGAGCGAGCGCGAGGTCAAGTCCCTGCGTGCCAGCGGCATCTCGGTCATCTTCCAAGACCCCATCGCGTCGCTCAACCCGGTGTTCACCATCGGCCAGCAGATGAAGGAGGTCATCCGTTATTCGGGCGTCGAGGGCGCCCGTGAGGAGCGGGTGCAGGTTGAGCGCACCATCAACGCCCTCAAGGAGACCTCCCTGCCCGACCCCGAGCGCATCATGGCAAACTATCCCTTCCAGCTGTCGGGCGGCATGCGCCAGCGCATTTGCATCGCCATGGCTCTGGCAACCCCGCGCGACTTGGTCATCGCCGATGAGCCGACCACCAACCTGGATGTCACCATTCAGGATCAGGTGCTCAAGACCCTGCGGGCCCGGGTGGAGGACAAGGGCAGCGCCCTCATCCTCATCACCCACTCCCTGGGCGTGGCCCGCGAGGTGGCTGACCGCATTTATGTGATGTACGCCGGCAATATGGTGGAGACAGCCCCCTCGGCCGAGCTGTTCAAGGCCCACCTGCATCCCTACACCCAGGGGCTCATGAGCTGCATCCCCAAGCTTTCGGGCGGCGGCATTGCCGAGGGCATTCCGGGCCGCATCCCCAACTACATGGACCCGCCCCCCGGCTGCCGCTTCGAGAACCGATGCCCCCACGCCATGCCCCGGTGTAAGGAGGCCATGCCCCCCATGTTCGAGGCCGCCCCGGGGCACCATGTGGCCTGTTATCTCTACGAGGGAGGAGGCGCGAGCCATGAGCAATGAGCTGCTGCACGTTGAAGGGCTGAAGAAATACTTCCCCATCCGCGCCAAGGGGAAGAGTAACCTGGCCGTCAAGGCCATCGACGGCATCAATTTTGATTTAGGTCCCGGCGAAACGTTGGGGTTAGTCGGCGAGTCGGGCTCGGGCAAGAGCACCACGGCCTACAACGTGGTGGGTATGCAGGGCATTACGGCGGGCAAGGTAACCTTTTTGGGGCAGGACATCAGCATGCCCCTCAAGAAACGCAAGCTGGAGCTCAAGAAGCAGATTCAGATTGTCTTCCAAGACCCCGGCACGTCGCTCAATCCCCAGCGCACGGTGTATAAGATTCTGGAGCTTCCCCTGCGCATCCACAAAATTTGCGAGCCAAAGGATTACATGAAGTATGTGGCCCGCCTCATGGACATGGTCGAGCTGCCCTACGATTACATGCACAAGTACCCCTCCACCCTGGGCGGCGGCGAGAAGCAGATGGTGGCCATCGCCAGAGCACTGGCCACCAACCCGCGGCTCATCGTCCTCGATGAACCGACCAGTGCTTTAGATGTTTCGGTGCAGGCCAAAATTATCAACATGCTCATGCGCCTGCAAAAGGAGATGAACCTCTCCTACCTGTTCATCACCCACGATTTGAGCCTCATGCGCAACGTGGCCAGCCGCGTGGCCATCATGTACCTGGGCAAAATCGCCGAGATTGCGCCCACCGAGAGCTTTTTCGAAAACCCCCAGCACCCCTACACTCAGATGCTGCTCAGCGCCATTCCGGTGGTCAGCGCCGAGGAGGAGGCCTACAAGCCAAAGCGGGTGCAGTCTCAGGGCGAAATCCCCAGCCCGGTCAATGTGCCGCCCGGATGCAGCTTCAACAGCCGCTGCCCCCTGGCCTTTGACCGCTGCATGACCGACGACCCCGAAATGATTACATTGGAAGGTGCCCACCAGGTGCGATGCCACCTGTGCACCGAGAAAGGAAGCAACTGAATATGAGCAGCTTTAACCTGAAGACCCAGCAGGACATCGAGGACTTTCTGGCCGGCGTGGCCTTTTTCGGCACCGGCGGCGGCGGCGACGTGAAGGTGGGGCGCGACAGCCTCAACGACTGCCTGAACCAGGGCCTCGAGATGACCGCCCTCTCCCCCGAGGACATCAAGGACGACCAGCTCTTCTGTGTGCCCTGCTTTGTGGGCAGCATTGCCCCCAAGACCCCCGAGGTGCTGGCCGAGATGGACTTCAACGGCTACCACGGGCGCAAGTACGGCATTGATGAGATGCTCATCGAGGCCGTGCGGCGCATGGAGGCCTACACCGGCCGCAAGGCCGACGGCCTCATGGTGGTCGAGATGGGCGGCTCCAACTCGGCTTGCGCCATGGCGGCCGCCTACAAGATGGGCCTGCCCATCGTCGACGGCGACCAGGCGGGCCGCGCCTTCCCCGAGGCGTCCAACAGCATGTTTGCCATCAAGGGCTACGACGGCTTCCCCATTGTCTATCTCGACTCCTGGGGCAGCAATGTCATCGTGGTCGAGACCTCCCACCGCACGGCGGGTGAGCGCATTGGCAAGTTTGTCTCTCAAGCCGCCTATGGCGAGATGGCCACGGCCAGCGCCCTGCGCAGCGGCGAGGTGATTAAGGATGTCGTCGTGCCGGGCACGCTGACGAGAGCCCTGGCTGTGGGTGCCGCCATCAACCGCGCGCATGAGGCCGGGAACGATGCCGGCCTGGCCGCCGCCGCGGCGGTGGAGGGCAAGCTCGTGTGCCGCGGCAAGCTGCACAGCCTCATGCCCGAGGACGCCAAGGGCTATTATTCGGGCACCTACTGCATCACGGGCGAGGGCGAGTTCGCCGGCCACGAGTACAAGATTTGGTTCAAGAACGAGAACCACATCCTGTGGGTGGACGGCGTGGTACACACCACCAGCCCCGACCTCATCAGCCTCATTAATTACGGCACCGGCAAGCCGCTGCTCAACACCTATCTGGAAAACGGCCTGGAGGTCGGTGTGGTTATCTCTAAGAGCACCGATAAGTACAAGACACCCGAGGGCCTGGCCGGGTTCAGCCCGCGCTCTCTCGGCTTCGATTTTGACTATGTGCCCTACGGCAGCGTCAACCCCTAAGGAGGCCACCCCATGAAAACCAGTGAGTACAGCGGCTTTTACAAGCTGAGCCCCGGGCAGCGCCTGGCTGAGGCCGCCGAGTTCGCCGGCCTTTCCGCTGAGGATCAGGCCATCCTGCAGGACGCCGGGGCTCTGAGCCTCGACAAGGCCGACCACATGATTGAAAACACCATCGGCTTGTTCACCTTGCCCATGGGCGTTGCCCTCAACTTCCGCGTCAACGAGAAGGACTATCTGGTGCCCATGGTCACCGAGGAGGCATCCGTCGTGGCGGCGGCCAGCAACGCGGCTAAGATGGCGAGAGCCGGCGGCGGATTCTATGCCTCCAACACCGGCTCCATCATGATTGCCCAGGTGCAGCTTATCAACGTGCAAAACCCCGACCACGCCCGCATTGTCATTTTGGAAAATCGGAGTAAAATCATCGGCATCTGCAACGAGAAGGATCCCATCTTGGTGGGCCACGGCGGCGGCGCGCGGGACGTGGAGGTGCGCGTCGTCCCGTCGGTGATGGGGGACATGGTGGTCACCCATCTGCTGGTGGACACTTTGGACGCCATGGGCGCCAACGCCGTTAACACCATGGCCGAGGCGGTGGCGCCGCTCCTCGAGAGCCTCACCGGCGGCAAGGCCTATCTGCGGATTCTGTCCAACCTGGCCACCCATCGTCTGGCACGGGCCCGCACGGTCATTCCGGCGAACGCTCTGGGCGGCCCCGAGGTGGTCGATGCGGTGCTCACGGCCTACGCCTTTGCCAAGGCCGACCCATTCCGGGCCACCACCCACAACAAGGGCATCATGAATGGCATCAGCGCCGCCGTGCTGGCCACGGGCAACGACACCCGGGCCATCGAATCGGGCGCCCATGCCTACGCGGCCATTACGGGTACCTATCAGCCCCTGACCACCTGGGAGAAAACCGCCGACGGCGACCTTTCGGGTACTATTGAGCTGCCCATGGCCGTCGGTTTGGTGGGTGGCGCCACCAAGGTGCATCCCGCCGCCGGCGCCGCTGTGCGGCTGCTGGGTGTCACCAAGGCCAGCGAGCTGGCCGAGGTCATCGCCGCCGTCGGCCTGGCACAGAACCTGGCCGCCATCAAGGCGCTGGCCACCGAGGGCATCCAGCGCGGACACATGTCGCTGCACGCGCGGAACATCGCCGCCACCGTGGGCGCCACCGGCGAAAAAGCCGAAGTCCTGGTACGACGCATGATCGCCGACAAAAACGTCAAGCTGGAATACGCACAAGAGTTAATGAAGACTTTGTAGTATGCCTTCGGCGACCAAGGGTATTTTTGTAAAAATACCCTTGGATCCCAAAAACTTTTGGAAATTGCGCTGCGCACAATTTCTGAATAGTAAATAATCAGAAATCGTGTGTAACACGATTTCATAAAGTTTTTGTTCAAACTTTTTTCATAAAGTTTGTGGGGCCTGGGGTGAAACCCCAGAAATTAATCGACAAAAGGAGGGGGAGACCATGGCATTGACATTGAGCGCCCGGGAGCAAGCCATCCTACAGGGCGCTGAGGGCGCGGGCGCCCAGTTCGCCCTGGAAATACTTATCAAGGTGGCCGAGGGCTTCGGGGCGAAGCGGCTCATCCCCATCGGCAGCGTACACCTGGTGCTCCACGCCTACAAGAGCGCCTTTGACGCCGGCGTCGAGGCCGCTGAAAAGATCGCCGACATGGGCGCGCGTTTCAGCGTGCCGACGACCATCGACCCCTACGGCATGGACGCTGAGGACTGGCGCGGGGCGAAGACCCCCGAGCAGTACGCCGAGATGCAAATTCGCCTGGACAAGGCGGTCTCCCGCATGGGCGTCATCCCGGTGTGGACATGCACGCCGTACTACGGCTTCAACCTGCCGCAGTTCGGCGAGAACCTGGCCTGGTCGGAATCGAGCGCCGTCGCCTTCGCCAACACGGTGCTGGGCGCGCGCACCAACCGCCAGACGGCCATCGTCGACATCTGCTGCGGCATTTTGGGCCTGACCCCCGAAGTCGGCCTCCACCTGCCCGAAAACCGCCGGGGTCAGGTGCATATCAAGCTCAATTTGGATAGGCCGCTCAATACTTGGGAGTACCCCGCTCTGGGCTTCCGTTTGGGCAAGCTGCTGGGCAACCGCATCGGCGTAGTGGAGGGCATGCAGGGCCAGCCGACCACCGAAAACCTCAAGGGCCTGTGCGCGGCGGCTGCCGCCTCGGGCTCGGTGGCCCTGCTCCACATCGTCGGCATCACCCCCGAGGCGCGAACCTTAGAAGAAGCTTTCGGCGGCAATATGCCCAGTGAAACGGTGGAAATCGACGCCGTGACGCTGCTGGAGGTGCGCGACCAGATGAACACCCACAAGGGCAGCAATGTCGACATCGTCGCTTTGGGCTGCCCCCACTACACCATCAACGAGATTGTCAACGTCCACAAAATGCTGGCCGGACGCAAAATCGCAGACGGCATGGCCCTGTGGATTTACGCCAACTCGGCAGCGCTCGCCATGGCCGAGAAAATGGGCATCCGTCAGGAGCTGGAAAGCCTCGGCGTCACCATCCGGGCCGAGACCTGCATGATTATCTCCCCCATCCAGGAGTGGGGCTTCAAGGTCATGATGACCGACTCGGGCAAGTGCGTCCACTACGGCCCCATGGAATGCGGCACGGCCATGGTCTTCGGCAGCACGGCTGAGTGCATCGAGACCGCCGTGCGCGGCAGCAAGGAGGTTTGTCATGGATAACAAAATCTTCAAGGGCCGCACGGTGGTCGAAGGCGCAGCGGTGGAAGGGGAGGCCCTGGTCTCCAACATGGCCTTCGGCTTCTTCGGCGGCGTCAACCCCCGCACCGGCGTGATTATTGACCGCTGGCACGATTTGTTCGAGCAGAACATCAAGGACAAAATCCTCATCTATCCCGAGGGCCGGGGCTCCACCGTGGGCGCCGCCGTTATCCTAGAGCTGGTGCGCACGGGCAACGCCCCCAAGGCCATTTTGTTCAACGACATCGAAATCATCACGGCCACCGGCGGCGTGCTGGCCAAGAAGTTCTATGACATCGACCTGCCCATGCTCGAGCAGTTCGACTGTGACATCACCCAGGCCATCCGGAGCGGCGACCGGGTGCGTGTCGTCCCCGCCACCGGAACCGTGGAGGTGCTGTGATGGAGATTATGACACTTCCCGGCTCCATCAAGGTCATCGACACCACCCTCCGGGATGGCTTCCAGAACGAGGAGCAGTATATCCCCCTCGAGGCCAAGCAGTATATCCTGGCCGAATTATTGGCCGCCGGGTTTAAGCGCATCGAGGTCGGCTCTCTGAGCCATGTCAAGTACGTACCCCAGTTCAAGGATATCGACCAGCTTCTGCTCTCGCTCCCCAAGCGTGAGGATGTCGAGTACACCATTTTGGCCCTCAACGCCAAGGCCTGCGAGCGGGCGGTCAAGCTGCTTGAGCAGGGTGCCCAGATTGACCGGGTGCTCACCGGCCAGATTGCCACCAGCGCCGCCTATGCCCGCAAGAACATGAATCGCACCCACGAGGAGCTGTTTGCCGAGGCCGAGGGCAACGTCAAAATGCTCCACGACGCCGGGATTAAGCGGGTGGTGGGCAACATCGGCACCATCTTCGGCTGTCCCATCGAGGGTAAAATGCCCCTGGAGCGGGCCTACGAGTTCGCCGACCGCATGTTTAGCATCGGCTTTGACGAAATCGAGCACTCCGACCCTGACGGCATTGCCACGCCCCTGGACATCGCCGAGTATTTCTCGGTGGTGCTGGAAAAGTATCCCGATCCCGCCATGCACTCGCTGCACATCCACGACATCCGCGGAGCCGGGCTGGCCTGTTACCTCAAGGCCATGGAGCTGGGCCTCCGCGTGTTCGACGCCGCTGTGGGCGGCATCGGCGGCCAGGTGGCCAACATGGTCGACCGGGTGCCCGTCAAGGGTACGGGGGACTATTACTTCAACGCCCGGCGCACCGGGCTCGTGAGCACCGAGGACTTCGTCACGTTGGCCAACGCCATGGGCAGCGAGACCGGCATCGACACAGCGCGCCTCTACCGTCTGGGCCTGACCCTTGAGAAAATGCTGGGCCGCCGTTTGCACAGCTTCACCAGTTCCATCCGCTACGCCGAAGGGAGCGCCTTATGAACCCCGAAAACCTGAAATTGGCCGTCGAATTGCGTCGCGCCCTCCACGCCCACCCCGAGCTCTCCATGGAGGAGACCTGGACCAAGGCGGCCCTCATCGACTTCCTCAAAACCCACACCGGCCTGGAAATCTGCGACCGCGGGCGGTGGTTTTTCGCCATCTATCATTCGAGTACTGACGCCCCGGCCATGGCCTTTAGGGCCGACTTTGATGCCGTGCCGGTTGAGGAGAGCAACGATATCCCCTGGAAGTCCCAATTTCCCGGTGTGGCTCACAAGTGCGGCCACGATGGCCACAGTGCGGCCCTGGCCGCCTTCGCCCTGGAGGTGTGGCAGTGCGGCGCGGCCCAGGATGTCTACTTCCTCTTCCAGCACGCCGAGGAGATTGGCGGCGGCGCCGTCGAGTGCCAGGCTTTCATCCCCGAGCACAACATCGCCGAGATTTTCGCCTTCCACAACATGCCCGGCCTGCCCAAGGATACGGCCTGCATGCGGGTGGGCACCACCCAGTGCGCCTCCCGGGGCATGAGCGTCTTCTTCACCGGCTGGCCCTCCCACGCCAGCCGGCCCGAGGACGGGTGTAACCCGGCCTTTGCCCAGGCCAGGCTGGTGCTGACCATCCCCGAGCTGCTGGCTCTGGACGACTGGCAGGACATGGTGCTGTGCACCGTGGTGGAAAGCTCTGTCGGCGGCCCGGCCTTCGGCGTCTCGCCGGGGGAGGGCGTGGTGCGCATGACCGTCCGGGCCGCGCACGAGGCCGAGATGGAGACACTCATCACCCGCCTCGAGCGGGCGGCCGCCGAGCTGGCCGAGGCAGAAGGCCTCACCGTGCGGTTTGAGTATCAAGACGCCTTCCCCGAGACGGTGGCCCACGCGTCCAGCGTTGCTAAGGTTCAGGCCGCCTGCGACAAGCTCGGCATCCCCACCCTCGAGCTGAACGAGGGCAGCCGCGGCTCTGAGGATTTCGGCTACTACACCAAGCTGATACCGGGCGCCATGTTCATGCTGGGCGCCGGGGATGTGCCGCCGGTGCACACCCACGCCTTCGACTTCGACGACGAGCTTATCCCCCTGGCTGTCCGGATTTTTGGGGCCCTGGCCGGTGTGCCTTTGGTCTAGCGTACAAGATTCAACCCATCCTTTTTGTGCACCAGAATAATGGTTTTCACAAGTTGTTATGATAATATGTAGATATATTGTGAAGCAGATTGGAAAAAACTGTGACATTTCAACAAAATGAGAGGAGATTTACCAGTGAAGAACACGACAAGTAAGCTTCTGGCCTTTATGATGGCCGCCCTGTTCATCCTTTCGGCGGCCGGTTGCGGCCAGCCCAGCACCCCGACCCCCGGCGTTGCGACCACAGCAGCCGGCAGCACGGCCACCACGGCCGCGGGCAGCACAGCCACCACCGCCGCCGGCGGGACTGCCACTCCCACAGCCGGCAAATCCTTCACCTATTGCGTCGACTGGCCGCCCTACATTGATCCGGGCGTGGGCAGCAACGGTGTCGATACGGTGGTTTTTGCCAACGCCTATGATGCCCTGACCTTCCCCATGTCCGACGGCTCCACAGCCCCCCACGTGGCCGAGAGCTGGAATGTCAGTGATGACAGCACGGTCTACACCTTCAAGCTGCGCAAGGATGTCAAGTTCCACAGCGGCAACCCCCTGACAGCCAACGATGTCAAGTACTCCATGGATCGCCTGCTCACCATGGGCGAGGGCTTCGCCTATCTGTTCACCGGCCTGGTGACAGCGGTGGAGGTCGTGGACGACTACACCATCAGCTTCACCCTGAGCGCTCCCAGCGGCACCTTTGCCGGTATGCTCATCCGCCTGTGCATCCTCGATGAAAAACTGGTGCGCGAGCACTACGAGGCCGGCACCACCTATGGCGACCACGGCGACTACGGCAAGACCTGGCTGCTGACCAACGATGCCGGCTCGGGCCCCTTCGCTGTCCAGGAGGTACGCCTTGAGGAGTACATCATTCTGGCCCGCAACGACAGCTACTGGCTGGATATGGACCCCAATGTCCCCGAGAGCGTTAAGCTCATCGGCGGCGTGGACGGCGCGGCCATGCGCACCATGTTCTCCCGCGGCGAGGTCGACATCACCAACGAGACCCAGACCGAGGAGACCTATCAGGAGCTGGCCGCCATGGAGGGCGCAACCCTGACCCGCGCCGCCCAGGGTGTCAACTTCAACATCTGCCTCAACACCAAAATGGCCCCCACCGACGATGTCCATGTCCGCCGTGCCATGGCCTATGCCTTTGATTATGATGCCATGCACCAGAACATCTATGTGGGCAGCACCAAGCCCACCGGCCCCATCGACAAGGGCCTGGCCGCCTCGGCCCTCAGCGAGTCCGAGATGCCCTACAATTACAATCTGGAACTGGCCAAGGCCGAGCTCGAGCAGTCCCCTTACTACGCCCAGCTCATGGATGGCAGCATGACCATCGCTCTGACCTGGTGCACCGAGGGCGGCGTCCAGCAGGAGAAGACCGCCCTTTTGGTTCAGGCCGGCATGAGCGCTGTCGGCGTCAAGGTCGAGCTCACGGGCAAGCCCTTTGCCACCATGATGACCGATGCCGCCACCCCCGAGACCACGGCCAACGCCACCTTCGTCGCCTTTGCCCCTTCTTATCTGGACGGCAGCGGCTATCTCCGCGCCCGCTATCATTCGAGCGCCGTCGGCTCCTGGGAGCAGATGGAATGGCTCCAGAATGCCGAAATCGACGCCATGATTGAAGAGGCTATCACCATCGCCGGCGAGGGCGAGCGCAACGAGATGTACCGCGAAATCTCCCGCAAGTTGGTCGAGCTCTGCCCCTCGGTCTGGATGGGCGACATGGCCACCACCCGGGTTTATCGCACCAGCCTGGTCACCTGCCCCAGTGTTGAAAAGTTCCTCGCCGGTGAGCCCTTCATCTATGCCATGGGCTACGGCGCCTATTTCCGCGAGTATCGCATCGTCAACTAACCCCTCTTCATTTCATAAGCTTCAAAGGTGTGCGCCACCCCGCAAAACGCGGGGTGGCGCATGCTTTATCCCAGGGAGCAGAGGGGGGAAGATAGGCCAAAAATGAAAACGACATCTCATAAAACTGCAAAAATGAAAACACTGTTGCATCTCGGCCTCGAAGGCAAATCCCTTGGCGCTTCAAGGCTGTTTCTCCCCGGCGAAGGCAACAAAAAGGCTGTGATTTTTTCATAACAATTGCGGATTGTCCTTTTTGCGAGCGTATCATATAATAATTGCGAGCAAGCTCGCACACTGAGTTAGTCGAGCGCAACCGGCATTCCGCACATCTGAGAGCCGGAGAGAGGGGAGAGGTGAAGCCAAGCCATGCCAAAGAGCACCTTCTTCAATTTGCCCCCTGAGCGGCAGCAGGAAATCCTGGAAACCGCAGCCGAATACTACAGCGAGACCCCGTTTTCCGAGATCACCCTGCGCAGCCTCACCGAGCGCCTGGGCATGCCCATGGGCACCTTCTACCGCTATTTTACCGACAAGGACGAGCTCTTCCTGCACCTGTGCCAGGTGCTCAACGATGGGTACAAGTGGATTGAGGGCTTTATCCTCTGCCCACCCTTCGAGGAGGTGGAGGACGACTGCAACCCGCCCCACATCATCCGGTTCTTCGAGGCCTTTTTTGAGGCCCCCGAGGAGGTTCAGCGGCGGTTTTATTTTGAGATTTTCCCCCGGGCCGGCCTCGACATGCACAAGAACGAGCTTATGCGTCTCAAGTATCAGGGCATGCTGCGGGATGATGTGGACATCGATCTCATCGCCTTTCTCTACTGCACGGTGATGTACAATCTCAACGCCTATTTCAATCGGATGAACATCCGGGACAAGGCGTTGCGCTGGCACATTCGCAAGTATCTCTTCTACAACTTTTTCAAATATGGCGTCCTGCGGCCCGATGCCGATGCGCATTAATAGCGGCCCGAGGAACGCCGGGGAATATAGGGGGTGCGTCCATCCGTGAGGAAATACATCGTCAAAAAGCTGCTCATCGCGGTGCTTACCGTCTTTCTGGTTCTAACCCTCAACTTCGTGCTCATGCACGCGGCGCCGGGCGACCCGGTGACCATTCTGCTGGGCAAGAACAATCAAAATCCGACCCTCAAGGCCGAGCTAATGGCCAAATTCGGCCTCGATCAGCCGGTTTTTGTCCAATGGGTGCGGTATTTCACCCAGCTGCTCAAGGGTGATATGGGCCATTCCATCATCTTCAGCCGGCCTGTCACCGAGCTCATTGGAGAAAAGCTGCTGCCCACCTTCATTTTGGTCATTCCGGGCTCGCTCATAGGCATGTTCATCGGCACGGCCATGGGCATCGGGGCGGCCCGGCGCGAGGGCAAGGGCCTGGACGCCGTCTACTCGACGGGGGCGTATTTTTTGAACGCCATGCCCTCCTTCTGGCTGGCCTTGATGCTCATCATCATCTTTTCGGTGCGGCTGGGGTGGTTCCCGGCGGCCGGCATGGTGGATGTGCGGGCTGGCAACACCGGCATGGCCTATTATCTGGATGTGCTCAAGCACATGGCCCTGCCGCTGTTCACCTTGGTGCTGCTCGACATCCCCTATTACTTCCGGGTGGCCAAGTCGGCTGTCATTCAGGTGAATAATGAGGACTACATCATGACCTACCGGGCCGCCGGCATGGATGAAAAGAAGATTTTCCGCAAGTATGTCTTCAAGAATGCCATTTTGCCCATCGTCACGGTGTTCGGCATCACGGTGGCCTATCTCATCACCGGCGTCGCCTTTGTCGAAATCGTCTTCGCCTGGCCGGGCACCGGCCGTGTCATGCTCCAGGCCATCACCCAGCGGGATTATCCGGTGCTCATGGGCGTTTACCTCATCATGTCGATTACCGTCTGTGTCGCCATGATTCTGGTTGATGTCGTCTACGCGCTGCTCGACCCGCGCATCCGTTATTGAGAGGGGGGAGCGCTGTGAAGAAAATCAAAGGCCTGCTTCGCACCATCGTTGACGACCGGCAGCTGCTCACTGGCCTCATCGGCATTTTCCTGCTGTTGCTGCTGGCCGCCCTGGCCCCCGTGATTACAAAGTACGGCTGGGATGTCTACGGGCCTGAGAGCCTGGCCCCGCCGGGGCACCCCGACCATTTCCTGGGCACCAACCACATGGGGCAGGACATCTGGTCCATGCTCATCTTCGGCACCCGAACCTCCCTGCGGGTGGCCGTGGTGGCCGCCTTCATCTCGGGGGCCGTCGGCCTGCTGCTGGGCGGCGTGGCCGGTTTCTTCGGCGGCAAGGTGGATGCCATTGTGTCGGAGATTATCAACATCTTTATGATGATTCCCGAGCTTTTTCTCATTATGCTGGTGGTGGCCCTCTTCGGCAACAGCCTGACCAATGTGATGATTGTCATCGGTCTGACCACCTGGCCCCGCAACGCCAAGCTCATGCGCTCTCAGGCCCTGTCCCTGCGCGAGCGCACCTTTGTCACCTCGGCCCGCGCCATGGGGGAGACTCAGGGCCAGATTCTCTTTAAGTACATCATCCCCAACGGGATTTATCCCATCATCTCGAGCACCACCATGAGCATGGCCTACGCCGTGCTCACCGAGGCCAGCCTGTCCTTCCTCGGCCTGGGCGACCCCAACGTGGTCAGCTGGGGACAGATGATTAACTCGGGCCGCAATTACATCACCCACGCGCCCTGGGTTTCGCTCTACGCCGGTGTGGCCATCGTCATCACGGTGCTGGTGTTCAACCTGGCCGGAGACGGCCTCAACCATGTGCTCGATCCCAAGCACATCAAGAGGGGGGAACGCTGATGGCCCGCATTTTGGAGGTCAGGGACCTCAACGTCACCTATCAAAATAAGCGTCAGTCGGTTTACGCCACGGTGGGCGCCCGCTTCGAGCTGGATGCCGGAGATTCCATGGGCATCGTGGGCGAGAGCGGCAGCGGAAAATCCACCATGGCCATGGGCCTGCTGCGATTGCTGCCCGAGCGCACCGCCAAGGTGGACGGCCAGGCCGTATTCATGGGCCGTGACCTTTTCGCCATGAGCAAGGCCGAGCTCGACACCATCCGGTGGAAGAACCTGTCGGTCGTCTTCCAAAAATCCATGAACAGCTTCAGCCCGGTGCACCGCATCGGCGACCAGATTGAGGACATCTACCGCATCCANGAGCCTCTGGCCACCAAGGAAGAGGTGCGTGCCCGGGCCGCCCGGATGCTGCAGATGGTCAACCTCAACGACCGGGTACACAAGCTCTATCCCCACGAGATGAGCGGCGGCATGCTGCAGCGTGTCACCATCGCGGTCAGCCTGCTCCACGAGCCCGACCTGCTCATCATGGACGAGGCGACCACCGCCCTCGACGTGGTGACCCAGGGGCAGATATTGAGCGAGCTCAAGAAGATGGAGAGCGAGCTCAAGACGAGCCGCATCATCATCACCCACGATATGTCGGTGGTGGCGGCCTCGTGCAACAAGATTATCGTCATGTACGCCGGCAATATTGTCGAGCGCGGCCCGGTCTCCACCGTGATGACCAATCCGAGCCACCCATACACCCACGGTCTGCTGCAATCCTTCCCGCCCCTCAAGGGCGAGCGGGTGGTGCTCAAGAGCATTCCGGGCTTCTTGCCCGACCTGTCCATCAAGCACCCCTGCTGCGTCTTCGCCAGCCGATGCGAACACGCCGAGGAGCGCTGCCGCACCGAAAAGCCGGTCGAAACCGACATGGGTATGGATCACTATGTCGCCTGCCATCTGGCGAAGGGAGGGACAGCGCTATGAGTGAAGCCTATCTGCGCATTGACAATCTGGCCAAGTTTTACCCGGTCAAGGGCTCGGGCAACCTGCTGAGCAGCGCCAAAAAGCGCAAGCTGGTCAAGGCGGTTAACGGGGTGTCCCTCTCCCTGCAACAGGGCGAGGTGCTCGGCCTCATCGGCGAGTCGGGCTGCGGAAAATCCACCATGGGGCGCCTCCTGGTGCGCCTCGAGAGCCCGACGGCGGGCGATGTCTATATCCGGGGCGAGTCGACGGGAAAGATGATTGCCGACGACCGCAAGGCCTTTTACCGCTCGGCCCAGATTGTCTTCCAAAACCCCTTTGACACCTTCACACCCCGGGACACCATCGGGCAAATCATGACCCGCCCCCTGAAAAACCACGGCATCGGCAAAAGCAGCGAGGAGCGCTGGCAGCTCTGCCTGCGGGCCCTCGAGTCGGGCGGCCTTCAGCCGGCCGAGGACATCATCCGCCGCTACCCCCACGAGCTGAGCGGCGGGCAGCTGCAGCGGATATCCATCCTGCGCGCTATGATGCTCAACCCGGCCTTCATTGTGGCCGACGAGCCGGTCTCCATGCTGGATGTCAGTGTCCGGGCCGACATCATCAATATGCTCCTCGAGCTGTCGCAAAAGCAGAATACCACCGTGGTTTTCATCAGCCACGACATCGCTCTCACCCGGCATATCAGCGACAACATCGCCGTCATGTACCTGGGCCGCATCGTCGAGTACGGGCCCAGCGATGTCATCATCCGCGACCCGCGGCACCCGTATACTGAGGCGCTTATCTCCAACTGCGCGTCCATCGATTTGGCCGACCAGGCCGAGCCCATCCGCATTGACGGCGAGCCGCCGACGCCCATCGATCCCGGCCCCGGCTGCTTCTTTGCCGACCGCTGCCCCAAGGCCGATTCCCGCTGCATGGAGGCCTATCCCGAGACGACCACACTAGAAGGCACCCACACGGCCGCCTGCTGGAATTTGTGAGTCCTTGGGGTTTCACCGCCCGCCTCCGTAGGAGGCGAGAACCCGAACAAGCTTTTTGGAAAAAAGCTTGAGCAAAAACTTCCTAATTAATGCAATGTTGTGCTTCATATGACTTTTGAATTATTACTATTCAGAAATTGCATGAAATGCAATTTCTGAAAGTTTTTGGGGTTCCAAGGGTGTTTTTACAAAAACATCCTTGGCCGCCGGAGACAAGATACACCCACTGTGACCAATCCCCGTGAGGGGAACGCATGGATACAACCATTTTGTAAAGGAGAAAAGAACATGAAGAGAAAACTGTCCTTCCTACTGGCCGCCATGATGCTCATCTCTGTGCTGTCGGCCTGTGCCGGCGGCAGCGGCACCACCACCACGGCGGGCGGCACCGCAACCACAGCGGCCCCTGCCGGCACCACGGCAGCCGGCACCGCCACCACAGCAGCCCAGGCTGCCGGCAACCTGGCCGACAATCAGGTGCTGGTCGTCCAGCTGGCCGGCGACCCCATGACCTTCCAGCCCAACACCATCGGCGACGACTTCGCCTATGGCCCCGTGCAGAATGTCTACAACCGCCTGGTCAAGCTTGATTCCACCAAGCAAATCATCCCCGACCTGGCCCGCACCTGGGAGACCAGCGCCGACGGCCTGCACATCACCTTCCATCTGGCCGACAATGTCACCTGGCACGACGGCACCGCCTTCACCAGCGCCGATGTCAAGTACACCTTCGACACCATCCGCAACACCCCCGAATACTTCGCCAGCTTCTACATGGAGAACGTGGCCAGCATCGACTGCCCCGATGACAACACCGTCATCTTCAACATGAGCGAGCCCGATGTGGCCATCATCGGCTATCTGGGCTGGTACGGCACCTTCATCCTGCCCAAGCACCTGTTCGACAACGGCGCCGGCTGGGATGACAATCCGGTTAGCGAGAAGCCCATCGGCACCGGCCCCTTCAAGTTCGAGAAGTACACCCCCACCGTCAGCATTGAGCTGGTGAAGAACGAGAACTATTGGGATTGCGATGTCATCCTCGACAAGGTTATCTATCAGATTATCCCCGAGGAGTCGACCGCCGTGCAGGCCCTGCGCACCGGCGAAATCGACTACATGGAGAGCATCCCGGTCACCGATGCCGACAGCCTCAAGTCGGCCGGCTTTAACGTGGCCATCAACGTCTATCCCTCGCCCTACTACTTCTACTTCAACTGGCGCAATGGCAAGGAGACTCCCGATGCCGTCCGTCAGGCCATTGCCCACTGCATCAACCGTGAGGACATCAACGCCAAGGTCTTCAGCAATGTGCGTGAGCCTGAGTACAACTTCTATCCCTCCATCGTCGAGTGGGCCAGCAACAGCAATGCCAAGGCACCCGGCTATGATATCGACGCCGCCATCAAGCTGCTGGAGGATGCCGGCATGACCAAGGATGCCAACGGCTTCTACTACTCCCTCCAGGTCGAGTGCTACAGCGTCGACGGCGCCCCCGATGTGTGTACCCTCATCGCCGCCGAGTGCAAGAAGGCCGGCATCAACCTCACCGTCAACGCCCAGGAGTACCTGGCCTGGAACAACACGGTCGATCGTTACGGCGGCCCCGGCACCTTTGATATGTCCATGAGCGGCGGCTTCCAGGGCCCCGATCCGGCGGCGCTGAGCAACCGCGTGGGCACCGATGGCGCCTCCAACGGCGGCTACTACAGCAACCCCGAGATTGACGCCCTGTTCAAGGAGGCTCTGACCAATTCCGACCAGGCCTATCGTCAGGAGCGCTACTTCAAGATTCAGGAGATTCTGCGCCAGGATTTGACCATCATCCCCATCATCTCCTACGCCGGCTACGAAGCCAGCGCCGGCAATGTCCGCTGCCTGCCCCTTGAGATGGCCGGCGTCACCGGTTGGGCCGAGTACAGCCGCACTTACATCGCCAAGTAACATCGCTTTAATCAGCATTTAGGCTGCCCGGCAGCGCACGCCCTGCGGTCAAGCCGCAGGGCGTGCCTGTTGAATGGGCATCGAAAGGACATCATAATGAAGAAAGTATACGAACAGCTGCTCGGTGCCATCCCCGATTACAAGGCCTTCCTGACGGTGGCCGAGATGGACGACAGCGCGCGCCGGCTGGCCGAGGCCTTCCCCGATGTGGTCTCCCTCCGCGAAATCGGCAAGACTCAGGAGGGGCGCCCGCTGCTGTGCCTCAAAATCGGCGAGGATGTGCTGGATGAGACGGGCAAGCCCCGAAACATGCTGCTGCTGGGCCTGCCCCATCCCAACGAGCCCATCGGGGCCATGATGCTCGAGCATCTTACCTGGGAGCTGGGCAAAAGCCCCGAGCTGCGGCGTGAGCTGGGCTACACCGTCTATGTGGTTAAGGCCTGGGATTTGGACGGCGCGATGAAGAACGAGGGATGGTTCAAGGGCCCCTTCACCGTCACCCACTACATGCGCAACTTCTTCCGCCCCGCCGGCCATCAGCAGGTCGACTGGACCTTCCCGGTGGATTATAAGGAGCTGCATTTCGACAAGCCCATCCCCGAGACGGTGGCTGTTATGAAGCTCATCGACGAGGTGCAGCCCCGGATGATTTACAACCTCCACAACGCCGGCTTCGGCGGCGCCTATTGGTACATGTCGGCCCCCACCCCCGAGATTTTCAAGGATTTGCTGGCCATCCCGCCCAAGTACAAGGTGCCGCTGCACATGGGCGAGCCCGAGTCCAACTCGGCCCCCATCTACGACACCGCCATCTACGGCTGCCTGGGCATCACCTCGGAGTACGACCACATGGAGAAGTTCGCCGGCCAGGATATGAAGGAGCTGGTTAAATCCATGAGCAGCGGCGATTGCAGCGCCGCCTACGCCCGGGAGAAATACGGCAGCTTCACCCTCCTGGCCGAGCTGCCCTATTTTTACGACAGCCGCATTGAAGACCTCTCGCCGTCGGACATCTCCCGCAGGGACGCCCTCATCCTGAGCCATAAGGAGAACGAGGCCACCAACACCGGGATTTTCGCCATCCTGGCCGCGCTGGAACCCCACATGAACCCCCGCAACCAGTACCTCATGGCGGTCAAGAGCTTCACCAGCTTTGACGGCGGCGGCATTGAGGCCCTGACGGCCCTGCTCGACAGCGACCCTAAGTATGACAAGCCGGCCACCGTGGCCGAGAAGTTCGACAGCCTGCTGGGCTCCAGCAAGTTTTACAAGACCCTCAACTTCGCCCTCATGCTGGGCGGCAGCGAGTATGAGCTGCGGCAAATGGCGCTGACCGGTGAGGAAAATCCCGAGAAGAAGGCCGGCCTCGAGGCCGGGCGCGCCCTGGCTCTGGCCGCCTTCGACGCGGCCACTGCCGTGCTCGAGGAGCAGCTCAACTACTCGGCCGTGCCCATCCGCAGCCTAGTTGGCGTCCAGCTGGAAAGCGGCCTGCGCGTGGCCGAGTATTTGAAGGAACACAACGTATAAGCCCTGTAAAGCACGAAGAAGGCTTCGAAAGAAGCCTTCTTTGTTTATGTCCTCTTATGCCTCGACCCGCCCGAAGTCCTGGAGAATCCGCACACGCTTTGCCGCCATATAGCCCTTCCAGTTTTCGGTGGACTGCCTTGATACATCGCTGTCCTGCCCCCAGGAGAAGTTGGGGGTCCACACGGGATCATCGCCCAAGTCATCGAGCCAGAAGGCGAGGTTTTCCTCGATGCCTGCCGAGACATCGGCGTACCAGGGTGACTGCGGACTGTGGGCAAAATCCAGCGGCTGGGGAACATACTGCTTCCACTTGCCCTGGTCATAGCACACATCGGCGGCAATGCGGCGGTGCAGGGCAGCCTCGGCCTCGGCGGTGAAAAGCGGGGAGCCCACGGCCTTCAGCTTGGTGAGCAGATAGGACAGATTATAGTAATCGTGCTCGCGGCCGAAGGCGTCGCTGACGAGGTATGCAAGGCAGCGTTCGGCCACCCGCTCTCCCAACAGCCGCTGGGACTCGGTGCCGTAGAGGATGAGGGCTGAGGCCACTACGGCGCAGGGATTGGGCGTAAAGGCCACTTGTGCCTTATAGCTCCACCACGGCGCGTGGGGATAATCGTCGACCTCCGGCGGTGCGCCCTCCCAGAAGGCTGGGATGTCCATGACGCTGCCCTCGAAGTAATCGAGCAGCCGCCCGAACCACGGGGCGCGACAGTCTAAATCAAAGTCATAGGCTTGAAAAATCGCCTCGGCGGAGGGGATTGCGGCCGAGAGGGGCAGCAGGACATCGGCCTCAAAACCATGGCCGAAGCCGCCATCGGAGTTTTGGTATTTGAGCATCTCGGTGACGATGTCGGCCTTGGGGCCGCCGTGGATGAGGTGATTCCACTTGGCGCGGTCAAAGGCGCGCCCGTGGCTCTGCATCCAGGTGTCCATGGCGGCGAGCTGCGACTTGGAAAGTGTCCTCATGGTGGTTGCCTCCTTCTCAAATTGGTGGTTCGAGGATGGATTGCCCATTAAATGCCCTTGATCAGCCCTTGTCATTCTGAGGGATTTATCCCGAAGAATCGTATGAGCACCAGCGAAAGGCTGAGGAGCAAGATTCTTCGGCATTGCCTCAGAATGACAGCAGAGCCGGAAGGTGGATTTCGGGAAAGCGGCCCTACATCCAATAATCCCAGGTCAGCACCTGCCTCGGCCCGCCGGCCAGAG
>JGI994J12354_10001664_pt1 | contig 22375 bp, 28 predicted proteins | sample IntmicLarv3ML3BL_FD_12354 | JGI IMG/M metagenome (IMG submission 12354) | reverse complement strand
ACTAATGCTATTAATGTGACACCATTATCATTTCTCCTATATATTTTCTTTTTATTATTACTTACCTGTGTGTGTGTGTGTGTGTGTGTGTGTGTGTGTTACAGCCCCAACGGTTTCCTTCTTCATAAATTCTCTTCTCCTTTGTTTGCTGGGTTGCATATCATGCAACCCCTACATCGTATTTTTAAATATTATAAATATTTATTATTTCTATAATATTATTTATTTCATTCTTTGTCAATATAATGAATTATTTATTATATATTCATATACACCTTTTGGTAAAATATCAGAGTTTATATTTTCTCTCACCTTTGTTGAACTACAATCCATTATTTCTTGATTTTTTATTATATATATATTCTTATGTTCTATAATATTCTTATTATCTCTTTGCAATATAATAATCTTAAAATTATTTAAAATTTCATTTGTTACTTTTTCTATATTATCTGCACCCATAATAAAATACAACTCATCTTTTTCATATGTTTTTGTTAATATATGAAAAATATCTATTGTACTTAATTTTTTATTTAACTTTAATTCTATATCTGATACTACCAACTCTGTATAAGGTTTGCACATTTCTCTTAACATATTTAATCTATGTTCTTCACTTATTAAACCTGGTTTTTGATACTTGTCTCCTACTGGCACAAATATTAATTTATCTAAATTAAATTCTTTTAATGTTTGTAATGCCAATTTCAAATGCGCATTTGTTGGTGGATTAAAACTTCCTCCAAACATTCCTAATTTCATAAAATCACCACAACTAATGAACAATTTAGGGACGTTTCTGTTTTTGTTCATTTCTTATTTTCCATTCAATTTTCTTTTTTCTCATCTTGTCTTAACAAATACAGGGCTCAATGCTACTTTGACTTACAATATCAGCCTATTTAATGTAAAGTGATGGACGAAACCCAATGCGGTAGATGCCGTCAGGCTCGGAACGGTAGTAACGGTAACCCGCTGGAGCACTGCTGCCTTTACTGGCACAATCGCCTCCTCGAGAAGCACGACTCGTTTCTGTACCACGTTTTTCTTGTGTCCATTCCATCAAATTTCCTGCCATATCATATATATTATTTACTTTTGTATATTCTGTACTTCCTGTATTTATTAATGTTTCTGTATTTAAAGCTTTTGTTAAACCTTCTCCATATGTGAATGATGCATTATAATAATTTCCCCAAGTTGTACTATCTTCTCCTATAGGTGTATTACTATTACTAAATTCTGTTTGCTTAAACCATTGTAATATACTATCCCATTCAGCCCCATATGGTAAGTGAGCTTTTACTTCTGCTTCATCTCCATACATAGCATTACATATTGTTATTGCATCTAATTGTGATATATAGTTCCACAGCCTTCCATTTGTAGGTGTCCATGAGTCTTCTGTTGCTGTTGTTGATGGCTTACTTACTACCTTTCCATCTTCATAACTTGCCTCATATCTTGCTATATAAAATCCTCCATATTTTTCCACACTTTGTATTAAATCTGAGTCATTTTCTTCAATATTTTCTGTAAATCTATTTGCTATTTGAGCTGTTCCTCCTAATGAAATTGTTCTCCCAAATACTCTTCTCCCAAATTGTTGATTATAATTTGTTCCATCCATTGTTCCATCTTGTTCTAAATCCTTTACTGGCACCCAAACAAACTCATTTCCATTAACTTCATCGATTATTACCAACCCCTCAGCTTTAGTATTTTCTCCTGGTATACCAGATGGTTGAAAACCCTTTGGTATTGGTACTCCATCTACCACATCATATAAGCTTCCTAAGTCACCTCTTATTCCTGCATCTGCTGTTTTCTCTCCTGTATCTCTTGCTTTTGTTATTATTCCCTCTTGCCCAAATAATTTTATACTCACACTTGCCAAAATTAATAACACTATTATTGTTATTACCAATGCTATTAGAGTTACACCACTGTTTTCTCTTGATTTCTTCATAAATTCCTCCTCATTTTATCCTTTGTTATTATTCCCTTTATATTATTCTTTATCTCATCTTTTGTCAATAAAATCACCATAATTAATATTACACTAATTATGGTGATTTGTAAATCTATCTAAGCAAGCAGTTTAATGTTAAAAGAATTATTAATATTATAATTAACACACTTATTATCATTATAAGTGTTGGTATTAAAAATAATAACACTACTGCAAATAATGAACCTAATAGCAAACCTGCCGTAAATGCTATTGCTATCACTACTGTAAATATAAGAATTCCTAAACACTTTCCCTTGCAATTACAATAATTATTTGAATTGCATTCTAACACTAGGACTCCCCCTCTCTTTATATTATATGCTAAATTTTATTTTTGTCTTTCTTTTTTTGTTCTTTTATGTTAGAATATGTCTAAATTATAAACAAATGAAAGAAGGTATTTTTATGGATTTTAAAAAATGTGCTCGTTGTGGATGCTTTTTCGCCTCAGAATCTAACACTTGTGGACTTTGTAGTAACAAAGATAAAGCAGAAATGTCAAAACTAAAAACATATCTTGAAGAAAATGAAGCTAATGTTTCTTTAGACCAATTATCATATAACACAGGAATTACTGAACAAAATTTACATAGATATTTACAAGATAATACTGATTTTTCTGATATTAGATTTCAACCTAATACAGATACTATAAATATTGCAACTATTCTATAGGAGGATTTTTTATGCAAAATGTTTTAGATATATTAGAAGAGCGTGGTTACATTGAACAAATGACCCACAAAAAAGAAATACGAGAATTATTGTCAAAAGAAAAAACATGTTTTTATGTTGGATTTGACCCAACAGCAGATAGTCTTCATGTTGGTCATTTTGTTTCAATGATGGTTGCTTCTCACATGCAAAAAGCTGGTCATAGACCTATTATTTTAGTTGGTGGCGGAACTGTTACAATAAGTGACCCTACTGGTAAAACTGAAATGAGAAAATTAATGTCTCGTGAAACAATTGATGAAAACGCAAGAAAATGTAAATCTCAATTGGAAAAATTCGTAAGTTTTGAAGGTGAAAATGCTGCTATTATGGTAAATAATGCTGATTGGTTATTGCCTTTAAATTTTATAGATTTCATGAGAGAAATTGGTTCCCTATTTTCAGTAAATAAAATGTTAACAGCTGATTGTTATAAACAAAGAATGGAAACAGGACTTACATTCTTTGAATTTGGTTATATGTTATTACAATCATATGACTTTTTACATTTATACCAAAAACATGGCTGTAAACTTCAAATTGGTGGTAATGACCAATGGTCTAATATACTAGGTGGTGTTGATTTAATAAGAAGAATTGGTCATTCTGATTCTTTTGGTTTTACTTTCAAATTATTAACTACTTCTGAAGGTAAAAAAATGGGTAAAACAGAAAAAGGTGCATTATGGCTTGACAGAGCTAAAACCTCTCCTTATGAATTTTACCAATACTGGAGAAACATTGATGATAGTAAAGTAAGAGATGTTCTTTGCCTACTTACTTTCCTTCCTATGGAAGAAGTAAATAAATTAAGTAACTTTAAAGATGAAAAAATAAATGAAGCTAAAAAAATATTAGCTTTTGAAATAACAAAAATAGTTCATGGTGAAATTGAAGCTAAAAAAGCTGAAGAAACAACACAGTCTTTATTCGAAGGTACTGGCAATTCTGAAAATATGCCTACTACTAAAGTAGAAATTGGAACTAATATTGTTGATGCATTAGTATTAGCTGGTCTTGCTCCTTCAAAAGGTCAAGCTAGAACATTAATTTCACAAGGTGGAATTACATTAAATGATAATAAAATAGATGATATAACATATGTATTAAAAGAATCTGACTTTCCAGCAGTGATTAGAAAAGGTAAAAAAATATTTCACAAACTTTGCATTTAATGTTTACAAATAAAGTAATATGTTGTAGAATATTATTTACCAAATTTTAACATTGTTAGGAGGTGAATTAATATGGAGAAAAAAACTGAAGATTTAATACTTGAAGAACTTAAATCAATAAAAAATGACATTAAAGAGTTTAAAACAGATAATGAACAAAATTTTAAAATAATATTTGAAAATTTAGAATCATTAAATCGTTCTGTATTATTACTAGAAACTCAACATGGTGAACAGTTAAAAGTACTTTTTGATGCCCGCTCTTTAAATTTAGATACTAAAGACATTCAAGACTCTAGACTTTCTCTTGTAGAAAAAATTGTTGATAATCATGGAGTTAGACTTAATAATCTCGAAATTAAAACTTGTGTTATTTAAATGTTATATCTATATTAATCCATACTAGAAAAAATAAGAGATAATGGTTTAAATAAAATAAATAACCGACAGCCCTTTGAGGCATACGGATTACCCCTTGTGTTGGAGGTATTTATTTTATTTAAACCATTATCTCTTATTTTACTTATTGCAATTAATTTATTTTATCAAATAATTTTGCATCATTTTTCTTAACATATAAATCAATTAACACTGTTAATATTGCAAACACAAAAGTTATACTTAACAAAATTACATTATAATTTACATTTTGCAAAAAATACCCTATTAAAACTAAAATACCTATTATTGCCACTGTGTACATAAACTCAAATATCATATTCATATTTTGTTTTACAACTGCATACTCACTGCTCCACACAAGTTTTGGCCTTTTCAAATCTACAATCAACATCAAATAATTTTCTAATAAATTAAATATTATCGAAATTAAAAATATTGTTATTAAATATGATATCGCAACATGCGGTATTACTACTTTTACCATAACTAATGATATAAGAGTTGGAATTATATTTATAAATACTCCTGGTAACATTTTATAAATAAATTGTTTATAAAAACTCACTGGTACATATTTCGTAAATACTGCTGCTTGGCCATCTCTAGATATTGCTGTTATAGATACAAAGCTTACTACACAGGCAAATTGTATTATTCCAAGTACAATGCATACAAAGATTGTGCTATATACTGGTGCTGATATAAGACCCTCTTTCACTGCATTAATCTGTTCATCATTAACAGAATACATAACTATAAGCATAATTGGAATCAATATAGCTGGTAAAATACATTGCATAAAATAAATTGGATTTCTAAATAGTATTTTTATTTCTTTCATAACATAATCCCATGCAACACTTTTTGCTTTATATGCCTTATCTACATTTATCTTCTTCCCCTTGCCTACTGCACTTTCCGCATTACCTACTGCACCTTTTAAATAAAGCTTCTGTCCAAATAACATAAAAATAAAATATGCACCAAATGTAATTCCTATTATTACACCAATATTTAAAATTGCATTAATATTGTTAGGATTTAATAAAGTTCCTGTAGCAAACTTTAATGTTACAAAATACTTATTAAACATTTCTACTAATCCATTTTGGTTCATTAGCATTTCTACCATTTGCTCATTTGTTACTTCAGCATTTTGAGTCACAACCATTTGGAAACCAACTGCGAGTAATATTGCAGACACACCCACTATCACTTGAAATCTGTCTTTATATTTTGTAATCTTTGAAAAACTCATTATTATCATAACTAAAAAACATGAAATCAATGCTGGTAATATTGGTATTAAAAGTAAAACTAACACTCCAAACACATAAAATAATGGACCTGCCCCAGTTAATATTCCATACATAAGTAATGGAGCCAAAGCGAAAACTAACTCTGTAGCATATTCTCCAATTATCAAAACATTAAATTTAGCCATTAATATTTCTATTGGTCTTAATGGTAAAGGCAAAACATATGAAATATCTTTTGAAAAATAAAATAAATTTATTGATGTAAATACACTCTGAAAAATCACCAAGAAAACTATCGTTATAAAATAAATACCTAAAAACATTGCTTCCTGATTTACTTCAATTAACATTTTTATTATACCATAACTCGCTGCACCAAATGCTGCACCCATATATAAAATCAAAGCTAATATTCCAAATGCCATAAGAGTTTTTCTACTTTTAGAAATATTTTCTTTTTTATTATTATAATTGAAATTATAGGAATTTTTAAGGAAAACCTTTGTTAAATTTAATACTTTATTTATCATCTGTTATCTCCAAAAATAATTTTTCTAAAGACTCTTCATTCTTAAACTTAGCCTTCATCTCCTCAACTGTTCCTACAAATAATAATTTCCCTTTATTTATAATTCCTAATCTATCACATAATTTTTCTGCTACTTCAAGCACATGTGTTGAAAAAAACACTGTATTTCCATTTTTAGTATGTTCTCTCATCATTGCTTTTAAATCAAATGATGATTTTGGATCAAGACCAGTTAATGGCTCATCTAAAATCCAATTTTTAGGTTCATGAACTAACATACTTGAAAGTATTACCTTCTGCCTCATACCATGAGAATAGCTCTGAATTGAATTTCCTAAAACATCATATATTTCAAATTTTTTTGTTATATTTTCTATTTTTTCTCTCCTTTTATCAGCTGGCACTTCATATATGTCTGCTATAAAATTCAAATATTCTATACCCTTTAATCTAGTAAAAATATCTGGATTATCTGGCACAAAACCAAAATTCTTCTTTGCAAGAAGAGTATCTTTTGTTATGCTTTTTCCATCAATTAAAATATCTCCTTCATCTGGCTTTAAAATCCCTGTAATCATTTTTATTGTTGTAGTCTTACCTGCTCCATTTGGACCTAAAAAACCAAAAATTTCTCCATCTTTTATTTCAAGGTTTAGACTATCCACAGATTTTATGCCCTTCACATATGACTTAGTTACATCATTAATTTGAATCATATTTTCCCCCTCCTTCAGTTATTATATCATTCTTGTTATGCAATTGTCCAATTATTTGTAAATTGGGCTATGCAATGCACAGCCCCTACATAAATTTTTTAATATTCAGATATATATTGTCCAAATTTAATTAATCTTGCATGTAACACTACTTTTTCACTCTCATTATAACATGAAGATAATGTAAGAATTTTATCTTCTACATCAACCACTGTATCAAAATTATATATGCTTCTATTTAATAAATTATTATAAAATGCTAGTTTTTCATTAGAAGTTGAAAATTCAGTTTTTAAGTAACCAATCTCTGTTTCTATTTTATATACCGAAAAAACCTGCCATATACTACTATATTCAGGTGTAGTTAATCTAACATAGTGATAGTCTTTATTATTTAACCATGCTTCTTTCAAAATATTTCTCAATGTTCCAAACATAGTTTTATCAAGTCTACTATGTGCATATATTACATTATTAGAAGATAGTTCTTTAATATTATTTCTATAATCTAAAAATACCCATCCTGCACTATTTAGACTTTTATCATATGTATGATTTAAATAAAAATCATTATTATTAGTTTGTACTACTGGATAATTAATATTTGTATTTGGAACACTTACAAATGCAACAGTATCTTCATTTATATTAATTAAATTATTAAAATCAACTTTCATTAATGGCAAATCAACATATTTCCAATAATAATTTTCTTTATTAATTTCTATATTTTGTGAGAGCTTTGATATTTCAAAACTCTCATCATCTAACTCTTTCGTTTTTAATATTTCATTTATTGTTGCAATTAATTCTTCTGTTCTATCATTATCTTTCTTCCATTCAATTATTTTGTAAACTGAGAAAGCAAGTAACACTATTGATATTATTATAATTATAGAAGATATTTTTTTTTTCATAATAATTTCCTAATTTTTCTTCTTTCTAAGTTTTATTGCATATCCTAATCCAACTAATCCAATTATACCAATTCCAATATATACTAAAATGCTATCCCAAGTTTTTGGGTTTTCAATTGTTTCTTCTTTATCTATTACTAGATCAAATTTTCTATCTGCTAAAGTTATACCTGCATTTATATATGATATTGAATATTTTGTACCTGACATTTCACTTAGTTCTGGTAAATTATATTCCATAGTCAAATAATTAATTCCTCCTGCTTTCCCCATAGTTGCTTTACTTGTCTTTTCTTCTTCACTAGTAGCTTCAAATTCTGTAACCACATATTCTTGAGATTCAGTTCCTTCTGGCATTCTAAATCCAACTATATATTTTCCTGCAGCAAGTCCAACAAAAGAATATTTTCCATCTACATCAGTTTTTATGTTTGATATATTATTTTCTACAAATTTTACTCCTTGTATATTTTCTATCACAAGTTCTAAATTTGTACCAACTTTTCTATATAAAAACACTTCAACATTTTCTAATAAAGTTTCACTAGCATCCATAAGTCCATTTTTATTACTATCTTCCCAAACAATTCCTTCAATTTCTCTTCCGGCAACAGTAGTTTTTACAATATTAGATATTATTTTACTATTTTTTGATGAATTAGCGAAAACCTGATTTTGGTAAATGTTATCTATTTTATTATTTATTGGTTGAATTGTTACTTCAATTATCTCTTCCTGATTAGCATTTAAGTCTGGGCGTTTGAAAAATATTGCTGTTATCTCTATATCAATTTGCCCTGTATATAAAATCCAGTCTAGAGTATTTACACTATTTGGATCTGTATTTTCTGGTATATCTTCACTAGTAAAATATATTTCCATATCTGTATCTGTTGTTATAATAGATTTCAAATTAAATATTCCATCTTTTTCAGTTGTCATATAACCATTTTTAGGTAAAATATCAATTCCTGTTATATTATTTATTTTTAAATTAGTATTATTATAAACTCCTATAGTATATGTGAATTCTTCATTTAATTCTACTAAGTTCTTGTCCACCGCCTTAAATACTCCATATTCAAGACTTCTTGTTACACTATAACTATATGAATATGTTCTAAATTCTGGTAATGTTTTAGAACCTGGAGATTCAATTATTATTTTATCTGTTAATGATGATTGTCCATTACTATTAAAGGTCATGTTTCTTTGATTAAATGTTGTATTATAAGTTATTGTTTTAAGATTAGCATTTGTCACATTATTAATAGTCCAAGTTAATGTTGTTATACCTGTAACTTCATTTTTGGTCACAATTGGGTCTAACCTTTCACCATTATATTTTGCACTTCCAATTTCATAAACTGAACCTTTTGCTAAGGTATCAGTAACTATTATTGTTTGATTTCCTGTTTCTTCATTTGCCTCCATTGTTGGAGTTACAGTCCAAATAACAGTATCATTTACTAAATAATTCTTTTTATCTGATGTTTTTGAAATTCTAACACTATATGGCATTATAACTAATGTGTCTCCATAAGTTCCTTTTGGAATATGGAATGTATCTACTTCCCCATTTGCCTTATATGTTGTTGGAACATATGAATTACTTCCATTTGAACCAGCTTCTGAAGTAGTTCCATCTAGCCATGTAATTTTCATGTAAGCAAGTGTAATATGTGGAGTTGATTCAGTAATAGTTCCAACATTACCAATTACTTTTTTAGGTACAATAAATTTGTAATCACTATAAAATTCTTCGTCAATACTTGCAATCCCTGCCCCTGCTTCAACTTCAAATTTAACTGCTGATATTTTCCCAGCAGCTTCAGCTAATGTCACAGTTGTATACCAATTATAGCTATCTGTAGTTTTAGCATTTAATGCAACCAATGAATAATCATTATCTTTTGATACTCCATAAGCTACAATCCCACTTCCTCTAGCTGAAGTTGATAGAAAGTATGGTGAAGTTACTTCTGTTGTACGAGAACTATCATACTCACTTTCATTAGGATTCCATTTTTGTAAACCAACAGCTTTTTTGAAACTACCTGCTGAAACTGAAAAATATGAATGTGAATATATTTTTTGCCCAGTTACAGCAAGAGCCGTTCCTGTTCCAGTAGCAGTATTTGATCCACCACCTAAATTAGTTGATTTATTAGAACTTATATAACTTTGGTTTATTCCAACTATACCAGGTCCACCAAATTTTACTTCTTGCCATTTTAAAGTTATGTTTTCAGGTTTAATTTTTACAGTTGAGTTTTCTTCATATTTCAATTCATTTACAATTAAACTAATATCTAAAGTTGTTTCAGGTAATAATCCTTCAAGTGGTATTACATCACTAAATCTTGCCACTAAAAAAATCTTTTCTAAATTCACATTAAATGTTGATGAACTAGAATTAATCACACTTGTTGGAGCATGATTGGTTACTATAAAATCTTTAAAGCTTAATGTTATTGTATTATCTAATTCATTTACCATTTTTATTATTCCACTATCAGTAACAGCTCCTGCTTGTGTTGATGATAAATTTCTTCTAGAAGCTGGCAATGAAGTTATTCCATCATAGGCTAATAAATGTCCATCATATGTTGCAGAATGCAAATGCTCTTCAGTCTCAACTTTATTTGGATTAGTACCATAATCAAAAATTGTTATTGGTCTTGTTTCAGACACAAAATTTAATTCGCTTTTCACTCCAGTATTATTATCAGTTCTTTCAATAATTGATTTTAATTTTACTTCCACATTATTAGTTGGATATGCTGAACCAATCATATTCTTACGATTATTAACTGGCTCAATTGATATAGCTATTCCATGAAACTTTATTAAACCTTCAGGATTACCTGTTGTATCAGTATATTTATCAAAATCTACACTTAAATCTGAATTGCTTTTTGCAAATTTTGCACTTAAATTAACCTTAGAAGAAATGCTTATTTCTTTTGTAGGTATTATTATTGGGTCATTTATAATCTCACCTAATTCACCCAACTCTTTTAAGTTTATTTCATTTCCATCTTCATCTATAGCAGATAGTAATTCTACTGTAAATTCTGTTTCTATTTTAGTACCATGACTAGCTCCTTGAATATTTAATGGAATATTATATTCAGCATATGCTCCTGTTGAAACTATAGAAACTTCTTTTTCCATAACTGATTTTTGAATATCTAAGTCAAAAGTTCCATTCCAAAAGGAATCAAAAACAGCATTTACAAATCTTCCATCTGCAGATACTCCATTTTTTACAGAAGCACTAACTTTCATTTTTATACTTTTATAAGTTTTACCATCTGTACTTGATACATTAATTGATAATGGATAAAGTACTGTATCAAAACTTCTTACAACATCATTTTCTGCACTTTCATCATTACCAGGTTCATTATCTTCATCCATTGTTGCTATACCAGTTAGAATCCCCTCTACTTTAGCTACCATTTTTACTGGTGATTCTTCAACAGCAGCAAAAGCCACTGGGATTTTAATCACTGCAAGCATTACTATTATAATCAGTAAAACTACACCTATTGCTTTCCAATTTTCCCTAAATATTTTTTTCAACTCCATATTTTTTCCCCTTTTCTTCTGTTTTGTTTTCAAATTATATCATACTTTTTTTATTTACACATAAATATTATCATATACATGGAGGGAATGTAAATTGTTTTTTTTCATAAAATTAAAAAAAATTATCATAATTTGTATATTACTTATATTATGTACTACATGTGTTGCAGTATACAGTAATAATGATGAAACAAAAAAAGATTATATAAAATGGATTGATTTTAATATTACATATGCAGCTTTAGAATATACTATGAAACTTGACATAGATTCGAACAATAATGATAATGAAACAAAATATAACTGGATTGAACTTCTTTCATATCTTGCATGCAAATATGGAGGAGACTTTTCTAAATACAAACAAAAAGATGTAACTGACCTGACAAAAAAATTAGACTCTGGTGAATCAATAGTTGCACTTACCGAAAAAATGAAACTTTTTTCTTATTATATGGAAGCCTATACTGCAATATTAGGAGAATTTGTTGGAGATTATAGCATAGAAGTTTTAAAAGAAGATGGAACCAAAGAATGGGTAAATAAATATGGATTAAAAGCATTCTCACCTATTGCCAAAACATTCCCATATTCAGACTCAGATGACTTTGGAGTTGGTCGTGATTATGGATATAAAAGAAAACACTTAGGACATGACTTAATGGCAGCTACAGGAACCCCTGTAATTGCAATTGAATCTGGAATAATAGAAGAACTTCGGCTGGAATCAATATGGAGGCTGGAGAATTGGAATACGAAGTTATGATAAAAAAAGATATTATTACTATGCACATCTAAGAAAAGACTATCCATATGTTAAATGGCTTGAAATTGGTTCAGAAATAAAAGCACGGAGATGTAATACGGTTATGTAGGAAGAACTGGTTATAGCCCAAATGAAAATGTAAACAACATTGAAGTAAGTCATCTTCATTTAGGTTTAGAATTAATTTTTGATGAATCGCAAAAAGAAGGAGTGAATCAAATTTGGATTGACTTATATGCAATTACTAAATTACTCTTAAAAAACAAATCACAAGTACAAAAAATTGAAGGTTCAAAAGAATATCAAAGAGTTTATAATTTTAAAGAAGATATATAAATAAGAATTTCATAAAAGAGATAATAGTTTAAATAAAATAAATACCTCCAACACAAGGAGTAATCCGTATGCCTCAAAGGGCTGTCGGTTATTTATTTTATTTAAACCGTTTTCAACATATATATCTTACTTAGCGCTAATTATTCCTTTTAGGCTTAATCAAACACTTTTTATCAAATCCAATCAAATCTTCTCTATGAGCAAGCTTCAAAGCTTTTAAAACCAAATAATAATTTTCTTTTTTTCTATATTGCAATAATGCCCTTTGCATTGATTTTTCTTCTGCAGTTTTGGGCACATAAATCTTCTTCATTGTTCTTGGGTCAATTCCAGTATAAAACATACATGTTGATATTGTACCAGGGGTTGGATAAAAGTCTTGTACCTGTTCTGGCATATGTCGTATATCTCTTAAATATTCAGCAAGCTTTATTGCTGCTTTTAAATCTGAACCAGGATGACTTGATATTAAATATGGAACTATATACTGCTCTTTATTTATCTTTTTATTTATCTCTATAAATTTATTTCTGAACTCTTCATAAACTTCATTTTTAGGTTTACCCATTTTGTCTAAAACATAATCTACAACATGTTCTGGAGCTACTTTAAGTTGCCCACTAACATGATGCTTACAAAGTTCATTAAAAAATTCATCATTTTTATCATACATTAAATAATCATATCTTATTCCAGACCTTATAAAAACTTTTTTTATTCCCGGAATCTCTCTTAATTCCTTAAGTAATTTCAAATAGTCACTATGATCTACTTTTAAATTTTTACATTTAGTTGGAAACAGGCACTCTCTTTTCCCACACATTGAATCACAAGATGATTGTCTAAAATTAGCTGTTGGACCACCAACATCATGAATATATCCTTTAAAATTTTCTGCATACACAAAGTTCTTAGCCTCATTTATTATTGACTTATGACTTCTACTTTGAATTGCTCTTCCTTGATGAAATGTTATTGCACAAAAATTACATGCACCAAAACATCCCCTTGCAGAAGTAATACTAAATTCAACCTCCCTTATTGAAGGTACTCCACCAAACTTTTCATAAGAAGGATGATAAGCTCTCTCATATGGAAGTGAATAAATCATATCCATCTCTTTTTCTGTCATTGGATTTTGAGCTGGGTTTTGTATTACATACTTATTACCATGCCTTTGTGCTAAAACTTTATTTTGTTCTTTATATTCATCCATAAAAGATTTAGCATATTTTTCTTTAGATTTAATCACTTCTTCAAAAGATGCTAATTCTTTTACTTCATCATTTATAGAATCAGCAATATATGCTGTACCTCTTACATTTTTAATTTTATTTATTGGAACTCCTTTTTCTAAAAGAGTACATATATCTAAAAATGGCTTTTCTCCCATTCCATAAATTAATAAATCTGCATTTGTATCTATTAATATCGATTTTCTAACTTTATCATCCCAATAATCATAATGTGCAAATCTTCTTAAAGATGCTTCAATACCACCTATTATAACTGGTACATTTGGCATTAATTCTTTTACTTTATCCACATATACATTAACTGCTCTATCCATTCTTAATCCAGTTTTTCCACCTGGAGAATATTCATCAACTTTTCTTTTATGTTTTGCCACAGAATAATTATTTACCATTGAATCAATTACTCCTGAACTAATTAAAAATGCTATTTTAGGAATTCCTAATTTTTTATAATCTTCATTATTTCTAGGTTCTGCAATTACGCCTACTCTATATCCTCTTTTCTCTAGCAACCTAGTAATTATAGCATGCCCAAATGAAGGATGGTCAACATAAGCTTCTCCACTTATAAAAACAAAGTCTAGCTCGTCCCATCCTCTTTCTTTCATATCTTTTTTTGTAATTGGTAAAAATGCCATCATAATCCCCCATTTATATTATTGCTTAGAATATTCTATTCTTCTAAAAATAGAATTTACTCTCATAGATAATTCTATCATACTAAATGGTTTTGTGAAATAGTCATCACTACCTAAATTTAATGCTGTTGCATAATCTAAGTCACTATCTCTTGCAGAGAGCATTATAATGGGCACTGTACTTGTTTTTCTTATTTCCTTACAAACTGCATATCCATTTGCTCCAGGCATCATCACATCCAGCATAACTAAATCTGCTGGTTTCTTCTTAAATTTATCTAACAATAAGCTACCATTTTCAAACGTTTCTACTATATATCCATCTCTAACTAAAAAGTCTTTTACTATTCTTCTCATATTTATTTCATCATCTGCTATGTAAATTCTTTTCTTTTTCTCCACATCAAATTACCTCCTTTGTCCACAGTAATAATATAATAGAATTATGAATTCTTTGTGAACAAATGGTTATATTTGTACTTGTAGAAAAGCTATAATAACAAAATTTTATTTTAACTTTATTATAAATATAGTTCCTTTTTTATTATTATGTGAAACTTTTATTGTACCATAGTGTAATTCTACTATTGAATGTGCAATTGAAAGTCCAAGACCACTACCTCCAGTTTCTCTATTTCTAGCTTTATCTTCTCTGTAAAACCTATCAAAAATATGTTTTAAACTTTCTTCTGAAATACCTATACCTGTATCTTTTATTTCTATTATACATTTACCTTCTTTTTGCATTGTTACTACTTCTATTTTGTCATTTTTTTCAGTATATTTAATAGCATTATCTAATAAAATTACCATTAGTTGATGAATTTTGCTTGCATCTATAAATATTTCTTTACTATAATTCAATTTTAACTCTATTTGTTTTTCTTGCATATTTGCATATTCTATATATGGCTTTGTTACTTCTAATATCAAATCATCTATTTTTACTTTTTCTTTATTTAATGCTACTATATTTGCATCTGCTCTTGCTAATGTCATTAAATCAGTTGTTAATTTTGACAATCTTTTTACCTCATTTAATGTTAAAATGATATCTTCTGACTTATCCAAAACTCTACTTTCTGGTTCTTTTAATAACAATTCTTGTTTTGCCTGTATTATTGTTAATGGTGTTCTTAACTCATGTGATGCATTTTGAACAAATTCTCTTTCTTTTTTCCATGCCTCTACAACTGGTGCTAATGCTCTTTTTGCTACAATATAGCTTGCTATTATTGACAATGTAATTATAACTGCAATTCCAACCAGTAATATCTTAAAGAAATTATTTATCAAATGTTCTTCAGCTTCTACATTTATTAATAATTGTATATATTCTATTTCTCCTAAAGGACTTGTACTCTTAAAAATAACTGTTCTATAATTATATTCACCAATTTTTATATTTGTTATGATATCTAAATTATTTTTATTATATTCAATATAATTTATATTTTCTTGATAAAATGTAGATACTTTATCTATATTCTGAATTTCTCCATTTTCATTTCTTATTATATGTATAATCCTTGGATTATCATTGTTTTTTTGTGTGTTTTTTCGACCTTCTTGAAATGGAACTTCTGGTTTCATTTGTATGTTATTATGAACTTGACTTAACATTTTTTCTTTTGATGTCTCCAAATCATTATTCACATTATTATATAATGAAACTTTTACTTGATTAAAAATTATTGCACCAAATATTGTAAATATTAGTGTAAATGCTATAAAGTTATATAACATATTTTTTAATAATTGTTTTTTAATTATTTTTTGTTCATACATAGTTATTCCTCTTTCATCATATAACCCAAACCTCGAACTGTTTTTAAATATTTATCATAACCATATGGTTTTAATTCTTTTCTTATCCCACTAGCATACACTTCTACAACATTAACTGTTGTATCTGAACTCCATCCCCATACTCTGTCAAAAATTTGCTCTTTTGTCAAAATTTTATTTTTTGAACTTATCAGATATTCTAAAACATCAAATTGTTTACCTTGTAAATTAATCGAATTTCCATTTATTGTCGCTTCACGTCTTTTCAGCTCTAAACTTATCTCTTTAAACACTACAATATTACCTGCATAATTCCCTATATTCCTTCTTATTATTGCTTCCATTCTTGCAAGTAATTCTGCCGTTTCAAATGGTTTTACTAAGTAATCATCTGCACCTATTTTTAATCCTTTAACTTTATCATCTAACCCATCTTTAGCGGTTAATATTAAAACTGGTGTTAGTATTTTTTTCCTTCTCAGAGTAGACAAAACTTCATAACCATCTAAAATAGGCATCATCAAATCCAATATTATTATGTCATATATATTTTGTTTTGCTAACAATAAACCCTCATCACCACTATAAGCTTTATCTGCATCAAAATTGTCTTTTATACATTGATATATTGTATTACACAATATTCTATCATCTTCTACAATAAGAGCTTTCATTTATTATTCCTCTTTTCTAATTAAAATAAATGGAGTCAACTCCTTATCCTGTCCTGCTGGGTTATCTATAATTAATCTTTTTAGATATTTATTATCATAACATATATCTTTAGACTTTCCTAGTATTTCTACACCTAGGTCATTTGCATCTACTATCATACAAGATATTCCAAGTTCTTTTTTTATTTCATCACAAACTTCATCTGGATTTACAGGAAGTTCTATACCTATATTTTCATATTCTTTCCATACTTTACCATAAAAGCCATCAAGTCCAGCAACTTCTTGTCCAACAATTTTATAAAAAACACCTTTTTTACCTAATAACTTTGTAGCTCCACTCATTACACTTGCAAATATTACTTTTGGTAATCCAACTTTATTTATTGCATATTGCATTTTTATGCTTTCTCCAACACCAACTCCTGTTTCTGGTTTAGATGCAAATTTAGCTAATGTTTTTGCAAAAAAAGAAATTTCTATATCATCTCTTTTTATAATTCTGTTTTGGCATAATGAAATGACTTTTTCACTACAACTTATAATGTCACCTTTTTTATATAGTGGAGAAACATACTCCTTAAAAATATCTAAATATGACTCTCCTACTGTAATAAATCTAGTTTTTATTGCATGTCTTCTATATAAGTTAGAATCTATTTTAATTTCACTCTTTTTTCCTTGGTTTGATATAAAATCCATAAAAATCCTCCATGATTATTTAAAGCAAACTTAGTATATATATCAAACCTTAAAATAGTCTTAAGATTTTTTAAAAAATCATTAAGACTATTTTAACTATTATATTAATCTCTGCAAATCCCGCAAGAGTACCAGTTATAAATCTTCTAAAATTTGTAGATTCTCTTATTTTTTTATATTGTATAAACCAATCTAAAAACATTAAGGCTAAAAAAATTAAACATATAATTAAATTAATTCTAATTTTAAATATTGCTAAAACAACAGCAACAATTTGACCAAATAATATTCCTGTACATCTTGCACAAATAGGAAATTGCCAGCCCTTAAAATACAGACTCCTCTCTTCCATTTGGTGACATCCGTGATTTATTACCAAGCCTCATTAAAAAAGCCCAAGTCTTAATTTTATTTTCTTTAGTCATAATTAAAACCTATTTCCACAAGAGTTACAAATATTTCTAGTTCTTGTATGTGTTGTTGTATCTCCTGTGTTACAAAGCCCACACAAAAGCCCAGGCCAACCAAATAATACAGTTCCACAACAGGCACTTCCACCATCAAAACCTTTTGTTTTTGTTTCAGTATCTACTAATGTAGAAATACTTTCGCTACCACATTTTGGACAATGCATATCCATCACTCCTTTTATTTATTATATTGAGGGTGTCCTGAAATGAATATTTTGCCTCCCATGATGATATATATTCTAGGACACCTCCTACATATTTTCAATACAGTCTATAGTTTCTTTAATATTTTCTACAATATTATATTCATCTCTATTTATTTCTTTTGCAAATTTTTCTTTATAAATTTTATCTAACATCTCTAGTAAATCATTAAAAAAACCATCTATGTTCACAATAATTATCTTACTTTTATGCTCTCCTGCTCTTCTTGTTTCTATTGCACTTAGTAATTCATAAATAGTTCCTATTCCTCCTGGAAAGAATATTGCTACATCTGAATTTTGAATTATATAATCTGTTCTTTCATTTATTGTATTAGTTATTTTATCCACATCTTGTTCTATATTTTCTGAATGTTCCATATATACTTTTGGCATTGCTAAAACAATATTACATTTAGTTTTTATCTTATTATATATGCTACCAATCACACCTCTTTTATCTGCACAACAAATTACATCACATTTGTTTTCTATTAAATAATCTGTAAATTTTTCCGCTTCCTTAATATATTTATTTGGTATTTCACAACTCACAGAACCTGCAATCAGTATCCTCATATAGAACCCCCTCTCATTCATTTATTAATTGAATTATTTCATTTATCAAATTCATTCTTTTATCCAATTCTTCTGTTTGTTTAGCACAAACTTTAAATTCTTTTACTAAATGTGCTGGAACTTCTCCATTATATTTATATTTTGCCTTATGCTCTAATGAACCCCAAAAATCCATTCCTTGTGTTCTAATTTGTATTTCTACTTTTACATATTCTGTCTTTTCACTTAAATAAACTGGCACTTCTACAATCATATGATAACTTCTATACCCACTTGGTTTTGGATTTTTTATGTAATCACTTTCTCTTACAATTTTTATATCTTCTTGTCTTTTTATAGCCTCAATAACTGCATATATATCTGTAGTAAATGGACATATTATTCTTAACCCTGCAACATCTTCTATATTTTCTAACAAATTACTTTCTGTAATCTCTAACCCTTTTCTTTGTAACTTATTATAAATACTTTCCTCACTCTTCATTCTAGTTTTTATATGCTCAATAGGGTTATATTTATCACTATTTTTATAATCTTGTTCTAATATTTCTATTTTTGTTAATACAATTCTTAATGCACTTCTATAAATATTATAATAGTATTGTAAATCCATAACTTATTTCCTTTCTTACAATTTCTATAAATATATTTCTTCAAGTATATCATAATTTTCTAATTTATTTATCTTGGTTTTACTTACTTCTAACTTTATAATTACTTTTTCTGAAAATTCTTCACTTTTTATTTTAATATTATTTGTTTTACAAAAATACTTTAAACTCTCTATTTCACTATATGAAATTTGCATTTCAATCAAATATCCTTTTTCTTTAACTTCAATTTCTGCATTACCTAATGCACCTTTTACTGAATCAGTATAAGCTCTTAAAAGACCACCTGTACCTAATAATATTCCTCCAAAATATCTTGTAACTACTACTAATATATTACATAGTTTTTTTTGATTTAACATATTTAATATTGGGCTTCCTGCAGTTCCACTTGGCTCACCATCATCACTACACTTGCTTATAACTTGTCCTTCTTCTATAACAACATATGCATAAACATTATGTCTTGCATCATTATATTTTTTCTTTGTTTCTTTCAACACTTTTATTGCTTCCATCTCAGAACTCACAACAAATGCATTTGCAATAAACTTTGATTTTTTCTCTATTAATTCAAAAGTCACATTCTCTTTTATCAAATTAAATCTTTCCATTTACTTTATTAATCTCTATTTCTTCTATATTTAGCAATTTTTCTTTTAAATCGATTCCCCCTGCATAGCCTACCATTTTTCCATTTGAACCTATAACTCTATGACATGGTACAACTATAATTAAACGATTTTTGTTATTTGCAAGCCCAACTGCACGAGATGCTTTTGGTGAGCCAATTGCTTCAGCTATTTGTTTATATGTTTTAGTTTCACCATATGGAATATCACACAAAGAATTCCATACTTTATTTTGAAATTCAGTTCCATTTAATCTAAAAGGAAAGTCAAATTGTTTTCTCTCTCCATTAAAATATTCATTAATTTCTTTCATAACCTGTTTTATCAATGGAGTTTCTTTTACTTCATAATCATCTTTTAGTGGATAATTCAATTTATCTAACACAATTTCTACAATTACTTCATTTTCTTCAGCAATTCTCATTTTTCCTAAAATTGTTTCATAATAATATACTTTCATGTGCTTATTATATATCATTTAATTTATTAAAACAAGATAAAAAAAGAAAATGGAGACTTTACTAGCCTCCACTATAATTTATTTATAATCTGTTCTATAAAAACAATGTTTTGAATTTAATTTATCTTGAACACTTCTTAAACATTCTCCAAACCTTTGAAAATGAACCACCTCTCTTTGGCGTAAAAACCTTAATGGGTCAATTACATCTGGGTCATCTGCACAAAGGTCAATTAAATGCTCATATGTTGCTCTTGCTTTTTCTTCTGCTGCCATATCTTCTGTCAAATCTGCTATGGGGTCTCCCTTAACTGCAAAAGCACCTGCACTAAATGGAACTCCATTTCCTCCTGATTGTGGAAATACACCATTATCATGGTCAACATAGTATGAACCAAGTCCTTGATCTGCTATATATTTAGGATCTGCTCCTTTTATTAATTGACTACATATTGTGCCTACTATTTCTAAATGGGCTAGTTCTTCAGTGCCGAATGTCATTTAGACAAGCTTTTCCTTTTTCATCTGGCATACTATATCTTTGGCTTAAATAACGTAAGGCTGCACCTAATTCTCCATCTGGCCCACCATATTGTGCTAATATAAGTCCAGCTAATTTAGGATTAGTATTTTTTATTCTTACTGGATATTGTAATCTTTTTTCATATAACCACATATTATGACCCTCCTCTTTCCCATGGCCATGGTTGTTCTAACCATCTCCAGCTATTACATGGGCATTCTATAGTTAATGGACCAAATTCTTTTTGGTATCTATCTACCAAATATTTCGCTTTATAACAATAGTCATTATGCAATACTATTGCATTTTGGTCTTCTGGATGAGTATTGCAATACAATGCTAAATCACATATTGCAAATTTATATTCCATAATTTCTTTCATTAAAGACCCTCTTGTATAAGTATCATTTAAATTAGGACAATCAATATCCATTATTGCAACCTCCCCCTATCACATTTGCTGATTCAATATACTCTTTATCAGCTATACTTTGAAGTGGCATATATGGTCTTACTAATTCAGGAAATATTGTTCCCATACTAAGCCCCACTTCTGGTGTAAATGTTCTTTCCATTTGTTGAATTGGAACATAAGCTTGTGCTAAAACTGGATATTCTGGCAATCCATTACACTGGTCTTTAAACCCACATGCACATTCATTTTGCATTTGCATATTATTCATTGAAAAATTATTTCCAAACATATTTTGTTCAGCTACTGGCATTGATATCATATTATTATCAACTGGATTACTACATCCACAACCGCAACCTCGTCTTGGTCTTGTATACATTTTTATACCTCCTTATAATTAAATCTCTTAACATAATATGCAACAAAAAAAGAAATGTGTTTTTTGCACATTTCTTTCAGTAATATATCTCATAAAAAATAGCACCATCAATCATGATAGTGCTATTTCTATGAGAATACAGTCAATCTAATAATGCTTCAAGTGTCTGTTGAAGAATTAACTGGGACAATAATCTGTGATACCTATATTTAAAAGTATCATCATAGATATTAGGTGACTGTCCTATGCCAAAGATTTTCATAACCAAGTCATATTTCTTTTCAAAATCTTCCTCAGTTGTTCCATTATATTCTGGAAAAATTTCTTGAACTGCTTCATCAGCTTCCTTTATTGTTTCAGAAAGAGTTATCAGAATCTTTAATTCTTTCATTCTTTTTTCAAGAGTTTTCCGTTTTGACATAACAATTCTCCTCTCCAAATTACCTTTTTAGGTTTTAATATTCCTACATTATACTGTCTTTTTCAAATTATGTCAATCTTAGTTTTTATTCTCTCTTCTATATCTAATTCATTTATGATAATGTCTTAACAAATCATTTGAGAAAATGTCCCAACCCAAATTAAATTATAGATACTTTCAATTTAAATTTATATAATTA
>JGI994J12354_10001663_pt1 | contig 22385 bp, 26 predicted proteins | sample IntmicLarv3ML3BL_FD_12354 | JGI IMG/M metagenome (IMG submission 12354) | reverse complement strand
CATTCCGGAGGCCATGTAGTGGGGGACTGCCATTCCGGCGGTGTCTCCCACCCCGACCTATATACCGTCGACATTGGCGATCTCTACCATCGCCTTGTTGCATCTCGTAACTGCATCAAGAGGTGCGGTCTCGCACATCGGGATACCTCCGACCCCCATTCCCATGTTCACGTGACAGGGGATCTGAGCTACTTTGGTACATTCCTTGATGAATGTCAATGAACGCGCAAGGTTCCATGCGAGACTCTTGCTTGTGTTCGTGTTCACAACGGGTCCGAAAACATTTGCTCCGGCCTTCTGTGCGAATTTGACCTGTTGGTGAGGATATGTTCCCGCAACAACGTCTCCTTCGAACTCGATGGATCCGTGAATTCCCATTACGGATTCTCCCGCCATTCCTACGTTGATGTAGGTTTCAGGACAAGCTTTTCTGAGTGCCTGCACTCCCTTGAATGTTCCAACCGCATCTGCATCTCCTGCGGACGCGGTGGTGTCGAAGTTGAATCCATCGGATCCGGCTGCGATCATTCTTGTTGATACATACTCTATGTCTCTCGCCAAGTGTTCTGCGGAAGCCTCGGCGGCTGCCATTGCTTCCTCGATCTTGAACTCCCTCATCAGGTCTGCCGGATTTCCATACGGTCCATCGGGAGCGTAATACAATCCCATGTTGGGCATTGCTCCGTAGAAGTAGGGAACGATGATCTCATTCTGGATCTCTTCCATTGTCTGCATCTCATTCGATATCACGGGCTTTACAGGCTTTATGCTGTAATCTGCGTGAGCAAGTTCGAATGTGTCTGCCGCCAATGCCCTCTCGTGGAGAAGTGCCGATTCCAACCTTCCGACATCGACACCGTTTCCGCTGTTTCCGTTGTCTCCGGTGAAATCCAATTGTCCGATATCGTATGTAAGGACCACTTCGCGTCCTGTTTCGACACCGACGATTCTGTTCCTATCTGATATTATCTCATAAAGGCGTTCCATATCGTTAGCGTTCAGAACAGGGATCGTTCCCATGTCTGCCGCGTCCGCGGAACCTGCCTGGATATCGGCCATGATTGCCTCTTTTTTCATCAAGACCCTCTTACCGTCACCCATTCTTGTATAATACTCTGTCATAATATCGCCCCGCTTACTTGCTGATCGCTTTAGCCTTCGCGGTTGTCTCACTGGCAGATTCTCCGTAGATATCTGCACCTATCTTGTCGGACCATGCCTGGGTAACAGGCGCTCCACCGACCATCACAGTGACCTTGTCGCGCATTCCTTCAGTTTTCAAAATCTCTATAACGTCCCTTTGGACGGTCATTGTTGTTGTCATGAGTGCGGACATTCCGATCATGGTGCATCCGCCCTTCAGTTCGTTAATGAATGATGCTTTCGGAACATCTCTTCCGAGATCGTGAACATCGAATCCCGCACACTGCAGCATGGTAGAACAGATTGACTTTCCTATGTCGTGAACGTCCCCTTCAACTGTTCCCATGACCACGGATGCCTTCTTGGCTCCGCCGCCTCCACTGGCAAGTAATTCTGGTCCCAAGACCTCCATTGCCGACTTCATTCCCGCTGCTGCGCTCAAAACGTGAGGGAGGAACAGCTTTCCTCTCTCGAAGAGCACTCCAACCTCGGTCATGCCTTCGCCGAGTGCGTCAATGATCTCATTGGCGGTCATTCCTGCTTTTCTTGCCTTTTCCACAGCCTCCTGGATGCCTGGTACTTTGTAGGCAACCACAGCATCGTAGAGTGCTTTCTTTTCATCTGCCATTTTCTTCCTCCTGTAAACTGTTTCACGCAATGTTCTAAAATATGAACACTTACACTATTAAAATCACACGAACAATATATAATACTACCTATTGTTGAATGGTAAGTGTTAAATACTAATTATTGAAAGAAATAAATATTTTTTATTTTTACTATACTGATATTTAAAACTATTTATTTGTGAAAAAAAGCTGATTTCATGTTTAAAAATAATACAATATAAACATTTCTATTTTGATTTGAGTTTGTTCAGTGATATTATTTATAATTATCCTTTATTGAGAAATTAACATTATGGATATAACCATTCATCCAGCATTTATCGAAAAAAATATTCATCTTTCCCAATGATATCATGCAACTTGTCAGAAATGAATTCTTTATATCTTTCCTCCGCTTACACCACCTTATGGCAGACATACAAAGAAAAACCACCGAGAGCAGAGCGGTCAACGCATTCCCAACAATTGCCTTCCTGATCATTCTGGGCCTCGTTGCAGTAGTTTGGCTTTGGTAAGGACCAACGATTGATTATTCGAAGTCCCGACTATACGTCTATAAAAAATAGATGTCACAGCATCATAGGCGAACGATCTTACTGACGAACACTGTTCCTGAACCGCATATTGGCACGTTTAGCACCGAAGTGCCCCAATGATGCCGCTTTATTGTACCATCTCTTGGCTTCGGACACACTCTGTTCCACGCCGATCCCTTCTTCATAGTATCTCGCGATTATGAACATAGCCTCGGGGTCTCCGTTGTTGGCAGAATTCATATACATCTCGAAAGGAGTCGTTTCGCCCTTCAGTACGATCTTTTTTCCTGTCGTGTCTTCCACGATACTCTTGGACACTCTGTGACCTTGTTCTGCGGCCTTTGTGTACCAGTAAAGTGCTTTCTTCTCGTCAGCCTTGGTACCCAAACCGTTCGCATAACAATAGCCGGCATAGTATTGACAGAACACATTCCGATTCTCGGCACCCTTCAGGAACCATTCGAATGCTTTCTTTTCGTTGCGGGGTACATTCTTCCCTTCGAAGTAAGAAGTACCAACATACAACTGCGACTTTCCGTATCCTTTCTCTCCGAGATACGTATGGAGTTCGATCGCTTTGTCCAGATCTCTTTTGGTTCCTTTCCCGCGTGCGTAGCAGTCAGCCATGACGAACTGTGATTTCAGGAATCCGTCCTCGGCGGATCTCTCGCACATCCTGAATCCTTTCGTCTCGTCTTTGTCCACGCCTACGCCGGACATGTATCTTATCCCGATCATATGGCACGCCAAGGTGTATCCGTGCTGTGCCGACCTTTCATAGTAATATGATGCTCTTTTCTCGTTCTTCCTGATGCCGCGTCCTTCAGCGTTGTTCTCAGCCGTCACGAATTCTGCGTATGGATCTCCGAGGTCTGCCGCCTTCTTGAACCATTCCGCCGATATTGTCGGATCCTTCTTTACCGCTTGGCTTCCCTTCAGGTGTAACTGTGCAAGCATGACCATTGCATCGGTCTGCCCGTTATCGGCGGCAGCCTCCAAGCGCTTCAATCCTTCCTGCATATCCCTGTCGACGCCTATGCCACCCATCAGACAACGGGAGATCCCGAATTCCCCGTCGATGCAGCCTCTTGATGATGCCACGGTATACCAGCTGTGTGCAAACGTCGGATCTTTTTCGGTCCCTATACCGTCCATGTAACACCTTCCCAGATGGTACTGTCCCAATGAGGAACCCGCGTCCGCCATTTGGTTGTATATCCTCATTGCCTCTGCAGGATCCTTTGCGGTCCCCAGACCGTGTTCGTGACATCTTGCGAGTTCACATTTGGCTTTTTCGGATCCTTTCGTTGCACATTCTTTCAACATCTGGACCCCTGAGGTCTTGTCGCGTGCCGTGCCTGTTCCGCAGAGCACACATACCGCCTTCATGCATGAGCCGTCAATGTTTCCCATTTCGGCGGACTTATTGAATAATTCATATGCCTTCTCAGCGCTGAAATCTACGCCGATACCCAGGTTGTAAAGCAATCCCAGCATATGCGTGGAGCTTGGACATCCTTCCTCTGCTCTTTTATTGTGGTAATTGAAAAGCGCTTTGTCCTTGGGTACGTCGTTCTTCTCGAATAGTACTCCCATCGCCTTTATCGCGCTGGAATATCTCTTCAGCGCCGCTTTGGAATACCACATTATCGCTTCGTCGACATCCTTCGGAACCATTATGCCTTCCGCATAACACTTTCCTATGATGAATTCGGAGTCTGTGTGTCCCAATGTGGCGGCCTTCGTGTACCACTTAAATGCCTCTGCTTCATCCGCGGTTGTGCCTTCACCCATAGCATACGCTTGCCCTAAAGCAAAACAGGAGCTCACATCGCCCGCATCTGCTTTGGAAATCAACTCATCCAAAACGCCCATTGATTCCTTAACCCCTCAAGATTATATTAATATACGCTTAATCGGTAGAAGCTCCTATAAAACCTTCCCCTTCCCGTCTTTCTATGGATGCATACACTAGTACAAATGCCAATATCGATATTGACAGCATCAACATCCAAACCATGGTAAAGTTCTCAACCGTAAGGGATGATCCGATTATGAGATCGGTCATTGTCGTGAATACAGATGCTCCCAGGAACAAAAATAGATTCATCGATGATACCGCGGTACCGGATATCGCGGTAGGATACCACTCTTTCACTTGCGTGAACGACAATGTCATGAATCCTCCGAAGAATCCGAAGAGGAAACAGATGACCATCCAAAACCAATAATTCTCCATCAGTCCCGCGAATACCCATATTATTCCCCAGACTCCCGCGAAACAGAGGGTCCCCCACATCATGGCCGATCGTTTCGACCTTATGATGCCGTGACTGTTCATTGTACCTATGGCCACCGTACTTAGTATCTTGCCTACGCCTATCATTGTGATGAACCATGCCACACTGAGCGTAAAATCATAGACGTTCTCGAAATATACCTTTGCCCACGTTCCCTGAAAGACCATTATGGACCCGTATACGAGGAAGTATGCTATCGCCAGTGTCCAAAATTTCCTTCCGCCCAAGAACACCATCCTCATACCTTTGAGCACGGGAAGTTTCGAATCCGTCTCGTCGACTATCGGTGTTCCCTTCTCCGAGTTCTCTATCTCCTCTATGCTGGGAAGTCCCTTTCTGTGGGGATGGTCCCTGACTATCAGCAGACACAGTACTGCTAGTATGATCGTTATTATCCCAAGTACCAGGAACACCTCTCTCCAGCCGATGGCATCGGACAACATCTCCAGGGGTGCGGATGCCGCGATCGCCCCAACATTTCCCACGGCGATCACTATACCTGCGAGTTCTGGAAAATCGGCTTTCCCGAACCACACGGATACTATCTTCATCAGCGGGATATACACCACCGCCATCCCGGCGGCGATCAATACCTTACCCAAGACGATCATCCAAAACTCTGTTCCCATGAATGTGATGAAGGAACCTACTGCCGCCAATGAGAGGAATATCGCGGACGCCTTTCTCGGGCCGAGATTGTCCGCCAGGAGTCCGCTTGGGATCTGCATCGCCGTGTATGTCCAAAAATACACCGAACTGAGGAAACCGATGGTCCCGCCCACATCGTCGGTGATATCCTTCCCCAGTACACCCACGGTCATCCTGTGGAAATAGACGAAGAAATATGCGGTCACCAATACGATGAATATTACCCATCTGTATCGATATAATGTCCTTTTTGCCGTTTCCGTTACATCTATGGGATCACCTTGGGGAGTATACCGCCGATACCCTCGCGTGGGCAAGGACGTGTCCGCGCATCTTCTTCATCATCTCGTTCAGTCTGAATCCCCTTTTCAGATCTAATTCGATATCCAATGCGAATACCTTCAGATCATACATGTGGGGTCCGTCGGGCGGGGCCGGACCTCCGTACCCGATAGCCTCCTCGGGACTCAGTTCCGAAGCGCAACTGTGGTAACTGTTGACCCCTTGTACCATACCGAGATCGCTGATGCTGATGTTCTCCGGAACGGATGTTTCCTTTACGTTCGCTGCGATCCAGTGTATCCAGGAGAACCCGCATACCGGAATTGCATCGGGATCCTCGAAGATCAACGCAAAGGACCTCGTGCCTTCGGGCGCATCATGTATCTCGAAAGGTATCGAATACGACGGCATGCCTCCGGGCGTGAACTGCTCACCTTTGGACCCGAACTTATCACATATTCTTCCGTTCTCGATACCTTTGCTCGCGATCTTCATTACGTTGTCTCCTTCCGAACAACATTGATGATCTCGTACTTTGAGGATCCGAAACCCATTTTTTCCGCGTGTTCGAATGTTGCCTGCCATCTCGTGGTCGGATGAGTACATTTGAAGATGTCGTCCGGTTTCTTCCCGCCGGAATTCACGTAAAGTCTGCTGCCCACGATCATAGGTTGTTTTTGCGAAATATCCACGCACGCCTTGTCCAGCGCTATGGGGTCGAAAGATGCCAGCATACCAACGTTCGGTATTATGGGGATGTCGTTCTCTCCGTGACAATCACAGAACGGGGACACGTCCGCTATCACCGAAACATGAAAATTCGGTTTTCCGTCCAGAACCGCCATTGCATATTCCGTTATCTTGTAATTTATCACGTCGAGCGATTCGTCCATGTTCACAGATATCGCGTCAAACCCGCACATGCCAATGCACCTGCCGCACCCCACACACTTTCCGTGATCTATGTTCGCTTTCCCGTCGGTTATCGTTATGGCGGAATGGGCACATACCGAGAGGCATTTCTTACATCCTCTGCATCTTTTTTCGCGGACCGACGGTTTCCCGGAAGTGTGCAGTTCCATCTTCCCTCTGCGTGACGCACACCCCATGCCTATGTTCTTCACTGCTCCGCCGAATCCCGTCAATTCGTGACATTTGAAATGATTCAACGAGATTATGATGTCGGCATCCGATATCGCTCTGCCTATCTTTGCCGTCTTGATATATTTCCCCTCGACGGGTATCTCGACATCATCGGTTCCTTTCAGTCCGTCACCGATGATCGTATGACATCCTGTGGTAATCGGATTGAATCCGTTAAGGCCTGCGGTCTCCAGGTGTTCTATCGCATTCTTCCTTTTTCCCGCGTACAACGTATTGCAATCGGTGAGGAACGGTATCCCGCCCTTTTCGGACACGATATCGGCAACCACCTTCGCGTAATTGGGCCTGAGGAAAGCCAGATTCCCCAATTCTCCAAAATGTGTCTTTATCGCAACAAATCTCTTCTCGAAATCTATGTTCCCTATTCCCGCATCTTCAATAAGTTTTCTGAACTTCTCAAGGAGGCTTTCCTCCAGTTCGGTATGCATATCAGTGAAGTACACCTTTGAAACTGCCATAACGTCTGCTCCGTACCTATTCTGCGTATAAATAAGAGATTATCCTAAGTCAGATATCATCATGAACGGTTGTCGAAAAACGAGTGAAATAAGACTGGTTTTCGACATTTGTACCTTCAGTATGTCTCGTGTCGGATTCATACGGATTTTCTCTAGGACATCTTCAAATACTGAAAGTTTATTGAAGAATCAATAAGGTTAACCTTAGGTGAAAATCAATGTATGCAATGAGTCCTTACACTGGTAACCTCGCTTCCGACGAGGAAATAATGAAAAGATACAACGACGAGAAACGCTGGGGATTGGCGGTTTGTATTGACCTCGGAGAATGCGATCACGATAAGATAGCTTCAAAAGAACACATCACACAGTTCGCTATCGACCTGGCCAAATATATCGACATGAAAAGATACGGCGAACCTATGGTTGTCTTCTTCGGAGACGAACCCAAGGTTCAGGGATATTCCCTCGTCCAGCTTATCGAGACCTCCCAGATCTCGGGACACTTCGCAGAAGATACGGACAGAGCATTCATAGACGTGTTCTCCTGCAAACAGTTCCCCCCGAAAAAGACGGCCGAATGGGTCAAAGAATACTTTGGCGCCAAGAAGATGGAGTACGCCGTCTGCTTCAGAGATGTGTGAATTCAATTAAAAAACACGGCGGCAGGCCTTTTTCCTGCCGCCGGCCTTATCCGTCATATCAAAAAGTGATGTTTTTGTAAATTGTTTTACGATGATCCTTTTGTCTTGATTGCAGGGCCGAAAACTCAGATCTTGTCCAGTCTCTCGAGCATCTTCACCGCAGCATCCACTACATCTCTTCCTTTCTCGATACGGTCCATGGCCTGGAGTTTTGTCATGTCCGGTCCGGTTATTCCGAACGCCACCGGTTTACCGTATTCCAACTGAAGATCGGCCACAAGTCTTGCCGCCTGAGCGATGACGACCTCGTCATGCTTCGTCTCCCCTGTGATGACGGCTCCGAGTGTGATGACCGCATCCACCTCTTTCAGATCCAGGAGTTTCTTTGCTGCCAAAGGCACCTCGTACACTCCGGGAACCATTATGGTCTTCGTTATTTTGACTCCGAGGAATTCCGCTTCCGCCTTCGCTCTTTCCATCATCATCGATGTAACGTCAAAGTTGAATTCCGCCACTACCATTCCAATCTTGTATGCTTTCATTCTACTACCTCATTTGTGTTTTATCGGACCTTCGTCCTTGAATCCCTGTCTTAATCCTGTTCCCGCCTTTAATATGAGTTTCTCGGGTCGGAAGAGCAGGTCATAAACATTCAATGCATGTTCCCTTGCCCTGCTGTCGGCAAGGAATGCCAATTCTCTGTCGTCTTTAGCCTCGTCGGCATGTACAAATACTTCGATTATGTGCCTGTTGGTCATCAGTTGGGCCCTTATCAGTCCCGTCGATGCCTCATGAGCACACATTTTATCCTTTTCCATCGGACCCGGCATTCCGAGCGCCATCACTATGTCGCAGTTCTGTTCTTCGATCAGTTTCTTGCATGCCACCGGAAGGTCCTTCACCCCCGGCACGGTGTATCTCACGATCCTGAATCCTGTTCCGGTGTTTTCCAGTTCATTGATCGCTGCTGATCCCATGTCGAATCGGGCGAATGTAGTGTCCGCTATGCCTATCAACTTCAACGGTCACACCTCTCCAATTCCCTGATCTTGGTTATTATCTTCCTCGTTGCGGTCAGATCTTCGGAATATTCCGTCGCCCTAAGAACTTGTATATGACCCAATCCCTCCCTCTTGAGAGACTCGGTGAGCTCGGCCTCGTTAAAATTCTGATCGAATCCCAGCACGATAATGTCCGGAGCCAGCTCCCTGACTATATTGAACATGTCCCCGTGTTTTCCGACAACGGCTACATCCACGGGTTTCAGGTTCTCGACTATCTTCACTCTCATGCTGTCCGGAGTGATGGGTTCATGTTTGTTCCTTCTGACGGTATCGTCGCACGCGACGATGACCACGAGCTCGTCCCCCATCAACCTTGCCTGCTGCAGATAAGAGATATGGCCTGTGTGGATCAGGTCGAATACGCCGGTCGCCATTACTCTTACCATGTCATTACACATCCATGTTGGTATTCTTCAAGAACTCGTCCCATGCGGAGAGCACTTCCTCTCCGGTGACGAATTGCAGATTATTCCTTTTGGCGTATTCGAGGACTTTGTTCTTATCCGTCGCACCGCCGTTATTGCCCATCATCTCGCATATCGTGGCAGACGGCATCACGCCCGCCATGTACATCATTGCGGTACTGAGTTCGGTGTGCCCATGCCGAGTCTTGAGGATCTTTGAGGTTGTATTCAACAAATGAACGTGCCCGGGTGCTCTGAAATTCTTTCCGAGTTCCTCGACTATCTCTTCCGCCGGCTTGTCCTGGAATATGGTTTTCACGTATTCCGATATCGTCAACGCACGATCCTGATCGGTTATTCCCGTGTATGTTTTGCGGTGATTGATGGTTATTCCGAAAGAAGATTTGGTATTGTCATACGGTATGTCGTTAGGCGCCATTATGCCCAGCAGAGGATATTTCTCCCTGTTGTTCCAGAATACATCTGAAAGGAATGGTAATCCCAATTCCATTGCCTTGCTGTAGGGCGTCGTCGTACATATCAGGCCCCCTGCCTCGTTACGCATTTCCCTTAACACTTCAGGAGTAACGAATTCGGATGCTATGGTCATATCTGTCTCTTTTTCCCTGTCATCGAAATCGTAGATCAGAATGACCTTCCCGGCTCTTATATCGGCAAGAGCTTTTTCAATATTCAATATCAAATATACCACGCCTCAACAAATGGAAATGATGTTTCAACTACTAAATATTTTGTAAAAAATAATATTATGGTAGCTCGTGTTTCCCGATGTTTACCTCCTTTATTTTATACTCAAAGAAGATTCCAAACGAAAGGGATGCAAATGCCGGGAAAAGAAGCTCATTCTGTCGCCTACGGACCGGTGGTCGGACTGCCGGAACAGATAGAGGAAGCTTTGAACCTTACCGCCGTTGAAGTGCCCGCGACCAAAAAAATATGTGTATGCGGAATGGGTGCATCGGCTTTGGCGGGAGAGGTTTTTTCTGACTACATAGACGGGTCATCGGATATTCCTCTGAGCGTCATCCGCGGTATTGAACTCCCCGGCTGGATCTCCAAAGGTACCACGGTGATAGCATTGAGCTATTCGGGGAATACGGAAGAGACGATAATCGCCTACGAAGAAGCTCGATCCAGAGGGTGCGACATGATCTGCATTACATCCGGAGGAGAACTTGGACGGAGATGCACATCACATCATACTCCGATGATCGAACTTCCCCCCGGCCTCTTGTCCAGAGATGCTTTCGGATATCTTCTCGGATCTCTCGCAGTAATACTGGAAAAAATGAACATATCGGATGCGGCGACGAATTTAAGGAAAATCATCCCGGAACTGAAGAAATACAGGGACGCAAGGGCATCTGGCGACGATCATATCGTTAAAGATATCTCAAACATGCTTGTGCACAAGATCCCCGTGATATTCAGTTTGGCCAACATGCGTTCTTCGGCCATAAGGTGGAAAACACAGATCAACGAGAATTCGAAATTCCTATCCTTCTGCGGTTCTCTTCCGGAATTCAACCACAATGAGATCGTCGGATGGACGGGGGATGCGAAGAACAATATCTTCATGCCCGTCATACTTTACGACGACAACGCATCGAATGTTGTCAGATGGATGATCGATGCCGCTTCCGATGTTTTGCGCGACAGGAAGATAAAGACCGTGACCTACCATATCGGCGGCTCCAATAATTTGGAGAAGAACCTTAAGTGCATAATATTGGGAGACCTTGTTTCTGTTTACCTTGCAGACCTGATCGACTCTGACATTATCGGAAAGGAACCTGGTAAACCTCGTGACAGCCTAGTCATAAGTGACGATTCCGAACACAACTGAATCGCGTAAATGCGGCCGAACAATAAAGCCGATCTTGCCTCGCGATACGAAGATAATATTTTCTATTCGTGTGATATTGTACGCCTGATAACAATGATGACAGATAACGCTCGTTTCATCAGAGAGAAGGTAATGGAACACAACAAATGGTTCGAGGAATGCATTCCCATGATCGCTTCGGAGAACCTTATGAGTCCTCTTGCAAAAGAAATGCTCATCTCTGATTTTGCAGACAGATACGCGGAAGGTCTCCCGGGAAAAAGATACTATCAGGGAAACATCTACGTCGACCAGGTCGAGACCAAAGCCACGGAACTGGCGAAGAAATTGTTCAATGCGGAATTCGCCGATGTCAGACCGATATCCGGAACCGTCGCGAACATGGCAGTGCTTTTTGCCTTTGCCAATCCCGGCGATACAATAACCACTTGCGCTCTGGCGCAGGGTGCGCACATCTCGACCTGTGAATTCGGAGCGTTCGGTCAAAGGGCAGTGAGATCCGTCAACTATCCTTTCAACGTCCAAGATATGAACCTGGATGTTGACGGGACCATCAAGGTCTTGAAGAAGGAGAGACCAAAGATCGCTCAATTCGGACTTTCGGTGTTCTTGTTCCCGCCGCCCATAAGGGAACTCAGAGATACCTTCGACGAGATTGACTGCCTCGTATGGGAAGATTGCGCTCATGTCCTCGGTCTGATCGCAGGAGGACAGTTCCACAAACCGTTCGATGAGGGTGTTCAGATAGTTTCGTCATCGACCCACAAGACATTCCCCGGACCCAATCACGGTATGATCCTGGGTACCAACCTGACAGAGGAAGAGGAGAAGAAGATACAGAAAGCCGTCTTCCCCGGTGTGACATCAAGTCATCACCTTCACGCCATGGCCGCATTGGCAATCACGCTTGCCGAAATGGAAGTATTCGCAAAGGATTATGCCGCACAGGCATGCAAGAACTCCAGAGCGTTGGGAGAAGCACTGTACGAATTGGGAGTTCCCGTACTCTGTCCGGAACTTGGGTTCACAAGATCCCATGCCATCGCGCTCGACGTATCCGCGTTCGGCGGCGGAAAAGAATGCGCTCAACTGCTCGAGGATGCCAATATCATCTGCAACAAGAATATGCTGCCGAGCGACACAAGCGCAGTGAAGCCTTCCGGCCTTAGACTGGGTTCGCAGGAGATGACGAGAGTCGGCATGAAGGAAAGCGACATGAAAGTCGTCGCCGAGCTGATCGCGAGGGTCGTCAAAAAGAAAGAAGACCCGAAAAAGGTCAAGGAAGACGTTAAAGCGTTCAAAAAGGACTTCGTCACAATAAAATATTGCTTCAACGAAGGAGAACCTGCGTACGAATACCACAAACTCGTAAAGTGAGTTTGCCGGTACCAAAACCATTTTCAAACAAACCCTTTCGATATTTTCCTTTTCATTGTGCAAGGATCCGGCACGAACCACAATGACGAACGAGCCGATCTCAACGGGATGATTTATTGGGAACGACTGTCCCTTCATCGAACACGACTCGATTACAATACATGTTATCAAGACTCCACTGGGCAAGCATCTTGAGAGGAGGAGCAAGACTTTTTCCCCTCTCGGTGATGGAATACTCCACGCATGCGGGAACCTCCGGATAGACTGTTCTGTTGATCAGTCCGTCCTTTTCCATCTCCCTCAATTGCTTAGTGAGAATCCTGGGAGACACTGTCTCGAGCTCCCTCATGAGTTGATTGAAGCGCATATCCCCCTTACTTACGAGCTTGCACAGTATCGGTGCTTTCCATTTTCCTTCGATCATAGACATTGCAAGGTCCAACGCGCAATCTATCCTGGGTGCAGGACTTCTACTCATGTTATATTCATCGCGGGTATAGTATAAATTTCTGCCTAACAATCATAATATAGTATAACTATCATTATGATAGCGGTGATTCAATGACCATAGTGGCAATCATATCAAGCCCCAGGAAAGGAGCCAACTCCGAAACGATCGTGAAAGCGGTTATCGAAGGCGCGAAAGCTAACGGAAAGGATGTAAAGGAGTTCTATCTGAACTCAATGACGAACGCAAAAGGATGTCAGGCTTGCATGGGTTGTAAGAAAACCGGCAGCTGTGTAATAAAAGACGACAACGCCGAAGTTCTCAAAGCCATGAGGGACGCGGAAGGGGTCATCATCTCCTCGCCTCTGTACTTCTCGGAGGCAGCTGGACAGTTCAGACTCCTTCAGGACAGATTCTACAGTTTCATGGGACTTGACTTCGCCCCCAACATAGCCCCGGGAAAGAAGCTCGTGACCGTGGTGACCTGTGGATCCGGTGCCGAGAATGCAAAAATCCTTGCCGATAAGATGGAAGGAGTGATGGCCGGAGCATTTGGATTCAATCCTATCGGAAAGATCGTGGCTTCGAACTGCGGTTTACCGGATGTTGCGAAAAGCGACAACAAGGTCCTCGAAGAAGCAAAGGCCATCGGCAAAAAATTCTGATAAACCTGCAGACTCGCGTCTGCTTCCTTATTTTTAATTTTACGTCTTTTAGGTTCTCCTAACCTTTATTAAGTAACTGTACGATACGATAAACATGACCACAGGCAATCGGGAGGACTATCTTATCAACATCCTCAGACTCACCGAGGGAGAAGGTATCACAAAAACCACTGAGTTGGCAACCTTTATGAAAGTCTCTCCCGCAAGCGTGAGCGAGATGTTGAAGATCCTAGCCAACGAAAAACTTGTGGAGTATGAAAAATACAAAGGCGTCAAACTTACCGAAGAAGGCTTGAATTACGCAAGACAGATAAGAAGGAAACACCACGTTCTGGAAAATTTCCTGGTGGATATGCTGAATGTCGACAGCGAGACCGCTCATGAAGAAGCTTGCAGGATCGAACATGTTCTTTCAAACGAATCCGCCATAAAAATGTGCCAGATGCTCGGAACTCCTGCCGACTGCGATTGCCAGAGTTGTTCCGATCCCTGCAGGGCCGTATCCAATTCTGGAGTTCATATCACGGCAGCATTGACCGACCTGAATCCCGGAGAACGCGGTACCATCTCTCATTTGAAGAATGATGATCCGGAGATCCTCAAGAAATTGATACTGATGGGATTCGTGCCGGGCCGCAAATTGGAAATGGACGGCGAGAAACGCGACGATGACATCAGGATTGTATCAGTGAATCAGTCCACTGTGGTCTTGGACGTGGGGATGGCGTCTTCGGTATTCATCGATACGTGCTGAATCAACGGTGAGTGAAGACTGCCGTTATCCTGTCCGGTTTGACAGATTCCAATCTGGCGAATCCTATCCTTTCGAATTGTACCTCATCGTTCTTCTCGCTTGCCAGCATCTCTTCCGAGTATCCCGAGAGTGAACTGCCGTCAGGCATCAGAAGTTCTGTGGGTATGTTATTCCTTCCGACCCATTGGATCGCCTTTACTCCCTTCTTCAAAATGGATAGATCGTTGCCAATGTACTTTGCAGGGGTTGAATACTCCAAATTACAAAGATCCTTCAGCCTTATCATCTTCGCATCAGCGAATATCTTAGAATCGTCCGATGCCATGAAGACCGTTCTGCTCCCATCGACGATATACATCCTATTGCCTCTTTCCGGGTGGTCCGGGTGTAACGGTGCCTTGCTTTCAATGGATTCAATGCCTTCGATATCATATCTGACTGGGTCTGGAACAAAGAAATATCTGTTCGATACATCATCGATTATGTCGCGGTTCATTCCGTAAAGATTGTCCCATGAGAATTGGATATCGACAGGTTTTATCCCGCTCTCCACCCAATATCTCCTTACGGCCTCGGGTCTTATACCCCTTCTTTTGATGGCGCGCACAGTTCCCGTTCTGACATCGTCCCATCCAGAATATTCTCCCCCGACTATGCCTTCTTTGATCAATGAGGTCTTCAGGACCGTGTCGGGAATGTTCACCAATCCGTAATGATAGTAAACAGGCTTTTTCCATCCGAAATAATCGAAGATGTATTCCTGTCTGAACGTATTGTTGAGATGATCCTTTCCCCTGATGACATGCGTCACGCCCATAAGGTGATCGTCAATGGCAACGGAAAGATTCATCATCGGATAAGCATGGTATTTGGATCCGGTGCGGGGATGCGGATGTTTCACTATCCTCAAAGCGACAAAATCCCTCACTGCGGGATTTGGGTGCGCAATGTCCGTCTTCACGACGACCACTGCCTCTCCTTCTTCGTATCCGCCTTCCATGAACTCATCGAATCTTTCCATCTGTGTTTCAGCCGGAAGATCGTGGCACGGGCACATCTGCTTCTTTTCCTTCAGCTCCCTCCAATGGTCGCCGTCGCATGTACAGACGTATGCCTTTCCCATCTCGAGGAGTTTTCTCGTGTGATCGTAATATAATTCGAATCTTTCCGACTGAATAAAACTTTCATGGATCTTGACATTCAGCCAATCCAGATCCTCAGGTATCATATCATAGGCATCTGGGTCTATCTTCTCCGGATTCGTATCCTCGTATCTCGCAATGAGTTTTCCGTTGTATCTTTTGACATACTCATCATTCAGTATCGATACCCTTGTGTGTCCCAGATGCAACGGTCCCGACGGCCCGGGTGCGATGCGCATTACGACATTTTTCCCCACTTCTTTCAATTCTGGAAGTTCGTAGACGCGTTCTTTCTTCTCCTTAACTATCGGAGCGGATCCCATATCTTCCAATGCTTTCTCCTGAGCTTCCAAGCCCAAGGCATTGACCTTTGAAACTATGGATTCGATCAGCGGTGTAATCTCCGCCGCTTTGCTTCTGTATTCGGGATTTTCACCCAGGATCTTCCCTATGACCGCTTTGGGATTGGCATTTCCTTTGAAGAATATCGCATTCTGAAGTGCCAACTTGTAAATTAGATCCTCGATGTTCTCGGACATACTGTCCGAATTCTGCTCCGTGTATATATTCTACACTATCTTCGGACAATATCGAACCGTAATCCTATTAAGCGTTGATATTCATCCAAACATATGGGTTTAGAGAGCGTCATCAGCAGATTGAAGGAAGAAGGTGGTGTTCGAGCTGTTTTTCACCTGACGGGAGAACACTTGGACAAAGTTATCGCAGAGGAAAAGAGTGTAGACACCTCTTCCATGGGGATGCCTCTTGTCAACAGAGCACTTGAAGAATCCCTCAAAAGGAATACATTTGTCTGTGTTTTCTGCGAATACAGTTTCGAACATCCTACCGATCATGTCATGATCATGGAAGACCGGAGCGGAAAGATCGTTGGGCACGATGTGCCTGACTGCATGATGGACAAATTCAAGGATAACTCCGATATAATTTGGCTTTGCGACGATTTTGCCATATACCCTCAGAACGACATGTCGGAAGAAGTCGTCATTGTGATGCTTCCCCAGAAGGCCACGGTAATAGGATCGGCGGAAGGTGCGAAGGATCCCATAATCCTCTATCCCGCCACCACCACGGACATTATCCTCAAGGATATATTCGGAACTCCGGAAGGAAAGGATATCGCAACAGCGATCATTGCGTTCAACATGTGATGTCTGTATGCTAACTGTACTTCCTCCGTTATATAGGGGGTAGATTGCGAACATACTCTCATGAGAAACAAAATACGTCTCATGAGAAATATCAGAAATGATAAGAAAGGGAGCATAGAAGGACTGCCCCTTCAACTGATGATAATGATAGTGATCGCCACTATGGGTACCGCGATACTCATTGGGTGGATGGGAAGTATCGACTCGCCCAAGCATATCGGGAGTGTCGATATCACCTCCGACGATATCGTTCTGAACGGCAACTATACTGATTCGGGGATCATTGAAGTATACGTCACCGATCAGGACGGCAACCCGCTCAAGGGTGCCACCATTGTCTTGTCAGGATTGGGCGTTACCAATTCCGATGGGAAGACCGCATACTGCAACACCGATTCGACGGGACGAGCCCATTTCGATGGATTACGGATATCTCTGCGTGGATCTGAAATTGGATTTATCACTGTGAATGTATCAATGTCCGAATACGGAGAGAACAACACGGCAAGGGTGGCAGTGATAGCATGAAGATGAACAAGAAGGGAGTGATCGGCCTTCCTCTTAGGCTGGCCATGACCTTCCTCATCCTTTCTTTATCGGTTCCCGTTGTGGTATACATGGTCGAGGATCTGCGTGACGATTCCAATGTAGCTCTGTTGAGGAATGAGGCTTCGAAGATATCGGACACCGTATCGAAAGCCTACTATTCCGGTGAAGGGGGGATGTTCACTGTTGACATATCTGTGAAAAGCGATTGTGTATTGACCATCGGAGGAGAAGGCAAAGATGCATACAGCATAGGTCTTTTCGTAGGCGATACGGAAGTTGAGAGAATATTCTTACAAAGACCTTCAGTTAAGATCGTCAATGAATGTCTGGATGTCTCGGGAGATAGGACGTTGCAATGTCAAAGTGTCCTCATCAACGGAACATACGGGGTTGAGGTGAGCATCATTGTTTGAATTCACGATGTCTCGCGTATCGGTGTTCATTTGCGGTGCCGTCTTGTTATCGCTGGTGATTATCCCTGTCTCGGGAATGTACGATGAAAAAGGAGATATCGAGATGATCGGTGTGACAGATACCATCACTGACATGATCGACTCTTTCTGGGATTCCGAAGTAGATATCATGACGATAAGAGGATGGGACATCCTGCCTTCTCCAGATGCACTATTGTCAATCGATGGGCACATCGTTACCGTTCACAAGGACGATAGATCGTACAGGGGGATGATAGAGCATGCGGCAAACGATATCACACTTTCGTACAACCAGATACTGAAGGTCGAAAGGGAGGGAGAAGGGCTGGCCCTTTCCCGTCAATGACCGAACGTGTCCGCTATCTTATGGAGTGCCTGGGAAAATCTGATTATATCCTCTTTGCTGTTGTAAAGGTAAACAGATACCCTCGCACTTCCTTCTATTCCCTTCATACCGAAGAACGGATGTGCACAATGCATCCCCGACCTTATCATTATATTATCGATCTTATCCAACATCATCGCGATATCGTGTGAGGCCATACCGTCGATGTTGAACGAAAATATGCCGCACCTCTCTTTCGGATCTTTCGGCCCGACCACGGTCAGCCCTTTGATGTCTCCGACCTCGTCAAAGATGGTTCTCATCAACATATCGTCATTCGCGGATATTTTTTCCATTCCGAGTCTGTCCAAATACTCGATGGCTGCCATCGTACCCGCGATACCTGAATAATTCTGCAGTCCGGCCTCGAATTTTTCGGGTATCGGTGCCGATTCCGCTTTTTCGTACGTCGCAAGGCCTATCGTGCCGCCGCCAACGCACAGCGGCCTCATCTTTTCCAAGCATTCCCGTTTGCCGTACAGTACACCCATCCCGGATGGGCCCAGCATCTTGTGTATCGAGATCGAATAATAATCAACGTCGAGATCCCTGAGGTCTATCTTCATATGAGGTGCGGCCTGAGATCCGTCGACCAATATCTCGGCTCCCGCATCGTGTGCTATTTCCGTTACCTCTTTGATCGGAACCACACATCCCGTCACATTGCTGGCATGGTGAATAGAAACAAGTTTGACATCCTTACTCATACATTCTTTGAAATTCTCGATGTCGAAACTCCCGTTGTCTTGCGATGCCGAGAATCTTCTTTTTATTCCGACGGTATCAGAAAGCACAAGCCATGGGACATGGTTGGAATTGTGTTCCGTGTCGGTGGATACGACAACGTCATTCTTCAAAAAAGACAGACCGCGTGCAACGGTATTGATTCCTTCTGTGCAATTCTTTGTGAAAATATAACAATCCGGATCGTCCGTTCCGAAAAAAGCTGCCAGTTTTTCTCTCGTCTCGTCTATCATCAGCGATACTTTAGACGACATCCCGTGTACGCTTCTTCCGCCGCAGGAGGGAAAATCCTCGTAATACTCCGTTATTGCCTTTATCACATGGTCAGGTCTCAAGGACTGGCAGGCACTGTCCAAGTACACTCCCTTCCCCTTTCTGACCGTAGGAAAATCATTACGAGCCTCGGAAATATCCATCAAACCTCCGATGAGTTGGATAGTATTTAATTGACTATGTGTATCAAGGTTCAATGATATCGCTGGGAACTTCCGTAGGAAAACTGAAACTCAATCTGCCGGGAATGGTCGCATCGGGTATAATGGACGAAACCGGAGAGTCCATGTCCCGCATGCTGAGATCCGGTGCAGGGGCAGTTGTGACCAAATCTATCGGCTCTGTGCCTAATCCGGGACATTGCAATCCGACTTTCACCGAAGTGAAAAGCGGATTCATCAACGCCATGGGACTCCCCAACCAAGGAATCGAACTGTTCAGAGAAGAGATGGATATCGCCGTCAAGAACGGAACGGTCATCGGATCGATATATGGAGCATCTGCGGAAGAATTCTCAAAACTCGCGATAAAGATGGAAGAATATGGAGCATCCGCCGTCGAACTCAACCTCTCATGCCCCCACGCGAAGGGATTCGGCATGGAAGTAGGAACCGATCCCAAAATGGTCGGCAGCATTGTTTCGTCGGTGAAATCATCCGTTAGTATACCCGTCTGGGCAAAATTGACGCCGAACACGCACATTCTCAAAGATATCGGCATGGCCGTACAAGAATCCGGAGGAGATGCCGTTGTGGCAATAAACACCGTCAAGGCAATGGCGATATCTCCCGAATTCGGAAAACCCATACTCAGCAACAAATTCGGAGGGTTATCCGGTCCCGCGATACGATCCATCGGAGTGAGATGCGTCTTCGATCTGAGAAGCGTACTCGACATACCCATCATCGGGGTCGGAGGGATATCGGACTGGAGAGATGCGGCACAATACATCATGGCAGGCGCGTGTGCATTCCAGATCGGAAGCGCCGTTGCAAACAAGGGCATCGGTGTTTTCGAGAACATCAACAGATCACTCGAGAAATTCATGGCCGATTACGGTTATTCTTCGATAAAGGACATGGAGGGAATAGCTCATGAGTGATTCAGTGAAGATCATAACAATCATAGAGGACTCCTATGATACAAAGACGTTTGAATTCCAATGGGAAGAAAAAGCCGCACCCGGACAATTCGTAATGGTCTGGGTGCCGGGAATGGAAGAGATCCCCATGTCACTCTCCAAGACCAGCCGTATCAAGAGTATAACCGTGAAAGCCATTGGTAAGGATACCAAGAGACTTCATGAACTCAGACTGGGAGATATGATAAGGATACGCGGTCCGTACGGAAGAGGTTTCGATCTCAAGAAGAATAAAAGGACTCTCATAATCGGCGGAGGAGTCGGTACCGCCGCGATAGTTCCCGCCGTGAAAGAGGTCGGAGGGGATGTCATCATCGGAGCACGCACGGACAAAGACCTCATTCTGGACGAGGTCGTCTCGAAATACGCAAGGAACCTTTGGATATCCACAGATGACGGAAGCAAAGGATTCCATGGGAACACCGTCCAATTGATGAGAGAGAAGGCTTCAGAGAACGAATATGACATGGTGATAGCCTGCGGCCCAGAGATCATGTTGAAATATCTGTACCAAGCATGCGTGGAACTCGATCTGGATTGTCAGCTTTCTTTGGAAAGACACATGAAATGCGGTGCGGGGATATGCGGATGCTGCATGATGGATGACATGAGGGTCTGCAAGGACGGTCCGGTGTTCTCGAAGGAAGAGATCTCTAAAATGAAAGATTTCGGTACAGCGAAAAGGGATGAAAGCGGCCGTCTGGTAAAGTTAGGGTGATCCCCTGAGCGTTCCCGAAGGGCATTTCTCCGTGATGCACGGAAGTCTTTCCATCAATGTTCCCCGCAATATATTCAAAGGCAACGATGCACAGATCATCGAAGAAAAGGCAAAACCTTTCAAAGAACTCATTAAGTCCAGATATCCGTGGCTCACCGATAATTCTATCACTGTTCTCATGTCGACCGCCAGAAAGGAGATGATGAGGATACTCGACGAGGAGACTCACGGACGTTCCGTGAGCAAAGTACTTGAAAACGAAGGAAGGCTCGGCGATGCCATCGGACATCTCAAAAAACATCTTGAAACACATCCCGACGATGCGGATTCGTGGTATGCGTTGGGGGAGCTTTTGTGTAAGAACGGAAATGCCGAAGAAGGATACAAGGCATTCGCCAGAGGACGCGACTTATTCTGAGAACAGATCGTTGATCGCCGCCACTATCTCGGGAACCGTTGCGCCCCACGGTACCTTGACAACGTTCCCTTCGATAACGTGTCCGTCTTTGATCTTGCAACATTTGATGATGGTCTTCACCCCATCATCGACAATATGGTCCTCGGGGCAAATGTTGATGAATGGTACACTTCTGCCGTACAAAAAAGAGAATATCCTTTCTGATAGATTACATCCTATCAAAGTTACATCATGTTCTATTTTCGGCGCCTCGTCCAAGAAATAAACAGGCATTTCTGCCGTGAGTCCCGATACCCTGCATGGGAACACGACTGCTTCGGTCTTTACATCCGCAATCATATTCACAAGCTCAATATCCGTCTCCTCCACCACTATCGGTATTTCCACAAATCCCGAATCCAGTGCCATTTTTGTTAAAACCCCCAATTTTGATGGTGAAGGGGGAATATCATCTATTACACGAAGGATCTTCGGTTCCATGTTCCTGACAAAATTGATATGAGAGAACATTCCCTTCACGACGACGGTCTTACGGGGATGCTGCTTCTGCAGACGTGCCAAAGCGGGGATATTTATCACATCCAGCATCAAATCTTCGACGAATACCGTATCCTCGGGAAGAGATAATATAGTGAATCCTTCCAATTTTCCGAACAGTTCTTTGCCCGGACCTTTTTTCAATTCAACGACTGCCAGATCATTCTTGTTCCTGAAGATTATGAACTCGGTTCTTACATAAGCCGTCCATTTTGCCATCATGGATGATATGTTCTCTCGATTCAGAGTGATATCAACGTCGTGAACAGACACATCTTTGCAGTGCACAGCGCAATAATGTTTCACTTTCCCTTTAATCCTACCGCATAACACACAAAGATAATATGCACTTCACCAGTTAGATTAATGCAGTCTGTCGCACGGGAAAGGTTTAATACAACTCCACATAATCAGGACGTTAGTGTCGGGGTAACACAGTGGCTATGTGGCGGACTGCAGATCCGCATACGGGGGTTCGATCCCCTCTCC